>Ga0209480_10000078_pt1 | contig 99003 bp, 78 predicted proteins | sample JI61114C2DNA_FD_187501 | JGI IMG/M metagenome (GOLD analysis project Ga0209480, IMG submission 187501) | Wastewater effluent complex algal communities from Wisconsin, to seasonally profile nutrient transformation and Carbon sequestration -... | ecosystem: Engineered > WWTP > Effluent > Algae...
AATTGGCAAATCGTACTTCCTGGTTCACCGGTCGCAGTGTTTGTGTTTTAGCGTCAAAAAGAGAAAGCCCCTGGCCGGAAACAAATACCCAAACATTATTATTTTCCGTGAGCATACCGGATACATTGTAGTCACCGAGTATCACGGAGCCGTTGACAAAAGGGATTGTCCGGCAAATGGTCTCTGCACGACCCCGTGTTAATAAGCCCCAACCGGATGTGCCTACATATATATTCCCTGACTTGTCACTGCCAATGGAATTCAGGCTGATATTTATTTTTTCGGGTATTTGGCTGTTATACCTGTTGAAATAAACCGGTGAAAATCGCTGGAGTGAGTGATTAAATATGGCGAGCCCCCTGCCCGTTCCCACCCACAATTGTTCTTCACTGTCTTCAAATAAAGTATAAATATAGTTATGTGGCAGAGATGTACTGTCACCTATTTTGTTCCGGTATACCCTGAATTCCCTTCCATCATAACGATTGAGTCCGTCATATGTGGCAAACCAGATAAACCCGCGTTTATCCTGGTAAATACAACGAACTGAATTATTGGAAAGCCCGTTGGCAATACTCAGCCTGGAAACGGTGACAGGTTGCTGCGCCCCGGAAAACCCGGTCAGACCAGCCAGAAAAAGCATGAGACAAAAAAATCTCTTTATATATTGACAATATACAATCCGCATGTACTATAAACTTAAAAGAGGCAAACTATGATCACTCACCACTTATCAACGCATCATACAAAATTTCAACCGGATGCTGACTTAACCTTCCTGTACCATCTTTTACCTGATGGCGGCAGGATGTACCGGCTGCGGCAATCAGGGTATCCGGTTCAGCGGCACGTACAGCAGGGAATAAAACGAGTTCACCTACTTGTTGTGACACCGCATAATGTTCCTTTTCATACCCGAAGGCTCCGGCCATACCACAACAACCAGTTGGGAGGAGTTCTGCTTTATAATTCACGGGAATTTCAAGAAAGTCTTTGGTGTATGATTGGGAAGATAATGCTTTCTGGTAACAGTGACCATGTACCAGTATTTTCCTGGCTGCCGTGGTAAACCGGGATCGGTCAATCCGTCCGGCTTTATATTCCCCGGCAATAAATTCCTCAATAGTAAATGCGGCAGTTGCCAGTTTAACAGCCGCCTCTTTATGAGCGGGTAAAGCGAGATCGATATACTCATCTCTGAAACTGAGAATGGCGGATGGCTCAATCCCGATCAGCGGGGTGGCTGGACTGATCATACCGGAAAGCAGTTCAATATTCCGGTTGGCCAGTTCTTTTGCCTTTTTTACAAGACCTTTTGACAAATATGTTCGTCCGCTGTCCATATGTTCCGGGATCAGTACTTCATACCCCAGGGCTTCTAATAGAAGAACGGCTTTTTTTCCAACCTCCGCATCATTATAATTGGTAAACTCGTCACAAAACAAATAAACCCTTTTACCTTCTTGTAATGATTCTCCCACTATAGGAGTCTCTCCCTTTTTACTTTTTACTCCTTCCTTCGCTGAAGCTACGGAAGGCAAGTTTGACTTTTGACTTTCCCCAAACCATTTCATTACTGTTTGCTTCGCCAGCTTCGGCATCGACCGCTCCGGGTGGAACCCCACCAGCCGGTTGGCTGTTCTCCGGAAAAGTGGCACCGAATAAAACCAGTTGAACAAAAAGGGAAATCCCGAAACCAGTTTCATCTGTTTACTGTAATTGGCGATCAGTTTTGCCCGGAAGGGAACACCATGTTTATCATAATAATGCTGCAGGAATTCCGCTTTCATCTTCGCCACATCCACACCGGAAGGACATTCCGTTTTGCATCCCTTACAACTCAGGCAAAGATCCATGATCTCTTTTATTTCTTCATGATCAAAGGGGCGGGCATCCAGTTCATTGGACAGAAACTGTCGAAGCAAATTGGCCCGGGCCCTTGTAGTATCTTTTTCCAGTCTGGTGGCCATATAACTCGGACACATCACACCACCGGTAGCCGGCATTTTCCGGCAATCTCCGGAGCCGGAACATTTTTCAGCCAGCCGGAGAATACCGTCATTTTCTGAAAAATCAAAATGCGTCTGCAGCATCCTTGTTTCCGGTTGCTGCTTCACCCGCAGATGTGTATCCATAGCGGGTGTACCGGTTATCTTGCCGGCATTAAATACCTGTAACGGATCAAATATCTCTTTTACTCTTTTAAACAGGGCATAGGTTTCTTCACCTACCACTGCTGGTATATATTCCCCCCGTAAACGGCCATCCCCGTGCTCCCCGGATAAAGAACCTTTGTATTTTTTTACCAGCTCCACCGTTCCGGCCAGAATGCTGCGGAAAGTTTTCAACCCTTCCGGTGATTTCAGATTAATAACAGGCTCCACATGTATTTCACCGGCACCTGCGTGGGCATAATAAGAAGCCTGTACGCCATGTGCTGCCAGTAATTCCTGCAGATCCGCGATATAATCAGGCAGATCATCCGTGCTGACCGCGCAATCTTCAATCAGGTTCACCGGTTGTGCATCACCCCGGAGATTACGCAATAAACCAAGCCCGGCTTTCCGCACGTCCCAGGCAAAGCGGGTCTGTTCATTATATAAAACAGGCCAGGCAAATCCCATTCCTGCCGCCTGTAACGAAGCGACCAATGCGGCTGCCCGCTGCTGTGCCGCATCATGTGTTTCTTCCATAAATTCCACCATCAGTATGGCGGCCGGATCGCCTTCAATAAAAAACCGGTTCTTCCTGTATTCCGGGTGGCCGATGGTGAAATCCATAATGAACTTATCCACGAGCTCAGCTGCCATGGGCCGGTGCGTTAACGCCAGCTTATTGGCCTGCATGGCTTCTATGACCGAATTACAGTGTATACATACCAGTGATGTTTCTGCCGGTGGCAGATCAAGTAACTGCAGTTTTACTTCCGTTACAAAAGCCAGCGTGCCTTCTGAACCGGCCAGCAGTTTACACAGATTAAACGCCGTTCCTCCGGGTGTCCAGGGTTGCATGCCGAGCAGGGCATCCAGGGCATATCCGGTGTTGCGACGGTGTACGGATGCAGCAGGAAAGCGAGTCCGGATCAATTGCTGATGATGCGGATCGGCTAGCAATGAAGTAAGTTCCGAATAGATACGATCTTTCTCTTTATTCCCGGAAATGGCCGTAATTTCATCTGTGGCAAACACGACCTCCGAGCCATCATGCAACAAGGCTTTTACTTCAAGCACATGATCTCTGGCACTGCCCCAGACTATGCTGTGCAGTCCGCAGGAATTATTACCCAGCATCCCCCCGATCATCGCCCGGCTGGCGGTAGAGGTTTCCGGTCCGTACATCAGGCCAAAAGGTTTCAGGTACTGGTTGAGATCATCGCGGATCACACCGGGTTGAACCCTTACCCATTTTTCTTCCGTATTGAGTTCAATGATACGTGTAAAATACTTTGAAATATCCACCACCAGGCCCGCGCCAACCACTTGTCCGGCCAGTGATGTACCTGCCGCCCGGGGAATCAGGGTAATCTGTTGCGCCCGGGCAAACTCAATCAGTTTTTTTATATCCCCTTCAGATACAGGAATAGCTACGGCCAGTGGGCGCTCCTGGTATACCGAAGCATCGGTGGAATAAGCCATCAGCTGCGCCTGGTGCAGGGCGCTCCCGTTATAAAATAATAATCCTTCAAATATTTGCTCCAGTCTGGCTAATTGTGCATGCATAAACGACCTCCTTATTCCTGATCAAATTTACTCTCTTTGACGCAGGAATCCACGATTCAGCAACAATCGCAGCCAGATCCGTTATAAAGCGGCTTTCAATATCCTTTTCCGGTCTTTTTTATATAGCCTGAATTCCTCGCTTTTGAAATATTCAATGGCCGTTGCCATCGCCTGTCGCTTATTCATTTTAACGGCCGCTTCCATCTTCACAACAGGTCCCTGTAATGCCTCGTTTTTTTCCAGCTGCCGTTTCAGACCAGACCGGGCTCTTCCCGGACCGAAAATATAAATGTAATCCACCCCGGCCAGGTGAGCCGTTATATCCTTAAAAAAATGCTGCCGCTGGTTTTGCTGCCGGTGCTGAATGGTTTCCTGGTTATCCAGAAACGCATGACCAAACCGGGCATATACTTTTCCTTCCCCGGCAATCCGAACCCTGGATTCCACATCAGACACAAGGCCCTCCACTTTGTCCACCTCCTCCCCTGTAATATGTACAATAAAGGCATTCTCCTGATCCAGCCATACCCCGGCTTTCCGCTCGGTTCTTTTTATCTTTTTCATTTTAAATAGTTTATACGCATGATGGGTGGCGGCTTCTTTACCTGTAAAACAGGCGGTGAAGCAGCCCGGTGATTTCTGCGGGGATATTGATTTAATAATGTGCATTCATTTTAACAACCGATATACATCTTTATAATAAATCAGCTTACCTGTACTGCCGGCTTCCACAGGCATATACACTACAAATACAGGCACAGGGGTCTTTATCCTTTCATAAACCGGTGCCTGTTTTTTAAAACAGGACTGCAGGAAAGCCGTATCCAATTCATGCCCAAGTAAATGATACCCGAGCTTAAATGGTTCTTCCAGCCGGATACAACCATGACTGTAATAACGTGAAGCGGAAAAAAAAGCGGATTTGTTATTGGTATCATGCAGGTATACGCCATATGGTGTATTAATATTAAACTTGATCACACCCAAGGCATTGTCACAACCAGTAGATTGCCGGATGGTGTACGGGAAATACCCGGAATGAAACGATGCCCAGTTCAACGCATAAGGGTTCAGCACTTTTCCGCTTGCATCTGTCACCTGCATATTCTTTGCATCCAGCCATCCGGGATTCTTTTTAATCAGCGGCAGATACTCGTTAAAGACGATGCTGCGGGGCACATACCAGTATGGATACAATATAGCCTGATCGCACCAGGCAGAGAACCGTGGCGTGGGTGTACTGTATTTGCCTGCTACTATTTTCATATTCAGCACCTGTTTACCGCTTTCATAATAACTAAGTCTTGCGGCCGCCAGATTAACCACAATTACCTGGTTAAAGGGAAAATGATGAATACGCCGGTAATAATTCATGGAAAGCAGCAGCCTTTGTACCGTATCACGATGATTCATCCGGACCTGCCTGATCAGTTCCTGTCGGAGCAGGCGGTAAGGCGGATCAGCCGGTTCCAGTTTAGTCATCAGTTGCTCCAGTTGCGGGGCTGTGCGCGCATAGGATAGTGCATTAAGTAAATCTGTATACTCCGCTTGCGCCAGTTTCTCTGTTACCGGATCATACCCCAGCCAGGGCGATTGTGCATAGCCCAGTTGCAAATCTTTATATAATGCGATAGCCGCATCCGTAAAAAGGTGATCCTGCTGCCGGCGCATGACCGTATCTGATTCGTATGTTTCCATATACTGATCCAGTTCTCCGCCATGATACCGGCGGGCAATCAGCCCGTAATAAAATGACGTATCCAAGATGTCTTTCAGTTCTTTCCGTTTTTCCATATACCGGTTCCCGGACGCAAACCAGAACAGGCTATCTCCCGTTTGTTCATAAAACCGGCTGACCTGCTGCGGGTTAATAATTAAGCTCCGTTCTGTAATCTGTCCGGCCGTATTACCGGCAAGCAGCAAAAACAGGAATAACCATCCTGCCGGATAAACCAACTTGTTCATAGCTGAGTCTTTGTAACGTAAGCCGGTGCAACTACTTTGCTTCCCGGATAAAAAAACGGTAAAACAGCAAGAGGATACCAGGCACATATTTCCTGGCAATTCCGGACAAGGCTGCAAAGAGTGCAAAAGCCAGTATCCATGCAACCCGGTCCGGGAGAAGTAATTCCGGCGGGCCAATAGCAATCATGATATCTTGTTTTCCCTAATATATGGTAAAAAAAGTCCCGGGTGTATGAGTTGAATCAAATACCGGATTGATTCGACGCATAACGGTAATTTTGTAACAGTTCCTGCTTTGACAAACCCATATATGAGCCGCTTAAATAAACTGATTCACCAGGGATACACAAACCGGAACCGGGTGGAACTCCTCCGGGGAGGCCGTGTTTACTTTGAGCGGCTGGAGCAACTGATCAGCCAGGCGAAATATTCCATTCACCTGCAGTTTTATATATTCCAGGATGATGATACCGGTGGCAAAGTAAAACGGGCGTTGCAGGAAGCCGTTGCCCGTGGAGTGGCAGTATACCTTCAACTGGATGCCTATGCTTCACGGGACCTGCCTCAAAAAACAGTTGATGAATTTCGGGCAGCCGGTGTTCTGGTAAAATGGTTTGAACCTTTGTTCAAAAGCCGGCATTTCTATTTTGGCCGGCGGCTGCACCATAAAGTTTTTGTAGCAGACGGACGATACGCAATTGTCGGAGGTATCAATATCTGTAACCGGTACAATGATTTGCCAGGTGATCCCGCCTGGCTGGATGTGGCTGTATATTGTGAAGGGGAAGCTTCCTATATCGTATACCATATCTGCCGCCGTATGTGGGGGGAGGAAATAACCCGGCCGGCCATACCCTGGAAAGAAATTGATGAGGCGGCGGAATCTATTCCGGTTCAGGAGAGAACCGATGTACGTGTCAGACAGAACGACTGGGTAACACGTAAAGTACAAATCTGGAGTTCCTATCTCGAACTTTTTAATAAATCTGAAAAGGAACTGCTGATCATGTGCAGCTATTTTCTACCGGGTATTCTTTACCGGCGTAAACTGGCACAAGCCAGAAAAAGAGGAGTGGTTATAAAAGTCGTGCTGGCCGGCATCTCCGATGTGGGAATGGCCAAGCATGCCGAACGCTTTCTGTATGACTGGATGCTGAAAAACAAAATAGCCATTTATGAATACCAGGACACAGTACTACACGCGAAAGTCGCCACTTCCGATGACAACCTGACCACCATCGGCTCCTATAATGTAAATAATATCAGTGCCTATGCCAGCCTTGAACTGAATATGGATATACGTAACAAGCCATTTGCCCAAACCACCAGCCGGATGATACAATCGATTATAGATGACCATTGCAAGGAAATCACCCGGGAAAATTACCGTTCTTCCACCCATTTTCTGCGCCGGGCCTGGCAACGATTCTGCTATGGATTTATCAATACGGTATTGAAACTTTTCACCTTTTATTTCCGGCAGGAATAATTCACTCCCCTTTGATCCGGCGGATAAATGAAGAAAAAGCGCTGCGGTCCCATCCGGCAAAACGACCCCGTTGCACCAGCATGGTGTTTGCTTCCGGATGTTGCAGGTAGTAATAGAACACAAAAGGCGCCGTGGGATCCCGCCAGCCTATTTGTTGCCCGAAACGGAGATCATTAAAGACAAGCGTGTCATTTCTTTTTTCCACTGAATAATATCCTTTGGCAAACCGCATCAGGTGCTGAACATCAGTATGTTCTTTTTGAGCCTGAAGCAATTTGTCATTTTTAGGAATAAAGTGAAACCGTATACTGTCCGTTTTGTCAAAAACGGAACGGTAACCCACCTGATAGCCTGAATCGGTGGCTGCCACCACATACCATAGCCAGTTATTCAGGGGAGTGGGCGTGGAAAAATACCGGGTATACGCTACCGATTGGTTTGCCAATGCGGATCTCACCTCATGATCTACTTTATATTTATTCAATCCGCAATACAACAGGTACACCAGACTCATCCCGAGCCCAACCCGTATACTGGCCGGTCGCCAACGGCTTTTACGCCGCAGCAGCAACAAAGCGAGCGCACTGATAACCACCCAAACGGAAAAGAAAGGATCTGCTACATATATCCAGTTATACGATACACGCACATGACTGAAAGGTTCAAACCAACCCGCTCCATACACATTCATGCCATCCAGTAACAGATGAATCAGTATCTGCGCTCCAAAGAACTGCATCCATTTTTTTAAGGGAATATTATGCGGGCGATGCCATTTTTCCGCAGCGAGTGCCAGTAAAGGTGTTACAATGGCGGCAAACAAAAAGGAATGCGTAAAGCCCCGGTGTGCCAGCAGGCTTTCAGCGGTACTGGTCCACATACCAGCTATAAAATCAATATCCGGTATACTTTGCGCCAGCGCACCCCACAAGAGGGCTTTCTTTCCCAGTTTTTTACCGGCAAAAGCCTCTCCTATAACTGCCCCGATGGCCAGGTGGGTGATCGAATCCATTGTTGTTGTAAGGTATTTAAAAAAAGAAGCACTCCCAATGATCTGTCCCCGGATGGTTATATTATTTTATCACCAGCGGTGCAATGCCTGTTGATGAAAAATCCATTCAGGTGTATATATGGAATCGGTGGATGGTATAGAAAACCAGGGTCCTCGCTCAGGGTCAAGCGGGTTTACCAATACATGTATGTCCTGTGCCGGCATATAGCCCTGTATCAATAGAAAAACTTTCTCCCCTTTTTCGTTAACGGCCATATCCGCCACGATCAGTGCATGCCCGGGAAAACCGCCATGTACCAGTACATCACCGGGTTGTATGTCCTGAAAGGGTATCACCGGATGCATTTGCTTTTCCAGTGATGCAGAACCACACATGCCGAAAACCTGTTGCAGGTAACGGTCAAACTGCACCCGGTTATTACCTCCCGTCCACTTATACTGCCCCTGTTCAAAATCAGTAAACCGGATGGAATCATACTGCCCCGTGGCAAAGAGGAATTCCGCACGCAGGCGGATCACTACATCCGCACATTGCTGTAGCCGACTCACGGGTCCAAGATCCAGCACTGCAAACTGTGCCTGCTGATTGGATTTGACCCGTCCATCATATAAATAAACGGTTTTATTCTTTTTACATGGTAAAGATCGCAACCAGTGGGTAAACGAGCCGGGAGCAGCGGACAGCCGGGTGAAACCATCAGGTACCTGAATACCGTTCAGGGTGGCTGGTGATTCAGGTATCGGAGGATTGGGTTTTGTAAACGAATCCGGCGCAGCCTCCTGACAGGAGGAAATACTAATTACCGGCAGTAACAAATACAGAAGTCGCATGGAATAAAGAGCGGGCAGAATTAAAATTCCATAAAAAAAGCCCCGTTCATTGCGGAACGGGGCTTTTAAAAACAAAGATTCCGTTTATTCTTTCACAAACTTCTCCTGACTCACCAGTGTGCCATCCGTACCACGTACCCGCAGTACATACACCCCACTCTTCAGTTTGCTGACATCCAGGTTCAGTGTATTACTCATTTCTGTCAGTTGCATTACACGCTGACCATTGATGGTATAAATCTCAATCAGTTTTTGTTTGTCATAGTTTGCCACATACAGGCTCAGCTGCTGACGGGCCGGATTCGGGAACAGGGCCATTACCGGCTTATCCGTTACAGGTTCCATGATCCCGCCGTCCGTATTGCTAGCTGTTCCCAGTGCCACACGAAGCGTATAACAGTTTGTGGCATTGAATGCACTGCTGTTATTCCCGTTCACCCGGACAAAATAGGTACCTGCCGTATAGGTCCTTGATATGGTTTCCGCATTTGTACCAGTTCTTGTTGAAGAAGCCAGCTGGGTGGTTCCATTACTGCTGTACAGGCGGATATTATAATTGGCTGGTAATGTCGTCAGAGTGATTGTGGCCGTACCACCGGTTGTAATAACAAACCGGTAATAGTCATTATCACCACTGGGATTGATCAGTCCTTTGATGTCGGTATTGAAAGGAATCGTTGCAGCACCAGTGGCTGTTCCGTTAGTGGAAACATCATATGTACCCGGACAGGTAACCACCGCTGTTGTGGTAAACTGGGCGCTGGTATAGGCACCGGTGGCACCCGTACAATTGGCCCGCACTCTCCAGTCATACAAAGTACCGGCGGTGAGTCCGCTCAGATTCACAGATGTGGCGGTAGTGGCCGTAGCCGCATTGATCCAGGTGGATGAACTATTGGCCTTGTAATCCACATCATAATTCAGTGCGCCGCTCAAAGCGGTCCAGCTGACGGTGGCACCTGAAGTGGTGATGGAAGCACTGGTCAGTCCGCTGACAGTACCACAGGTAGGTGTGGAAGAAAGCGTGGTGAACTGGGCCGCCGCAAATGCACCGGTAGCACCGGTACAATTGGCCCTGACTCTCCAGTCATACAGACTCAGTTCTGCCAGACCGGTCAGGTTAACTGAAGTACCTGTGGTGGCCGTAGCCGCCGTTGTCCAGGTGGATGCAGAGGCCAGTTTATACTCAACATCATAATTCAATGCGCCACTCAGTGCTGTCCAGCTGACAGTGGCAGCATTCGTGGTGATTGCCGTGGCGGCAAGGCCACTCACTGTACCACAAGTAGGCGTAGCTGTTAGTGTGGTGGTGAATAATCCGCGGCCATGGGTGGCGGCAGCCAGCAGGTTGTCGCTGGCCCGGTATTGCAACATATCCGTTCTTACATTGGGAAAACCGGTTTCCGGATCCCAGATGGTGGAAGCACCGTTGATCAGTTCAGTCTGCCATACACCGGTTTCCGTAGCAATGATGGCCCGGGTATTATCTCCCGGATAGAACATTACCCACCGTACGGGCATATCAGGCAGGTTGCCGTCAATAGCCGTCCAGGTACTGCCTCCATTATTAGTGACCCAAACATTGTTCACCCCATAGTTGGAAAAAGATACAATGATATTGTTCTCATCGGTACCCAGTTCCACACAGGAGATATTGGTTCCACTGGTCTGCATGGAAGCCCCGATGATGGAGGTAAATACAGGTGTGGCATTGGCACTGGTGGCTTTGATCAGACGGGGCAGTAATCCACTGCCGCCTCCGCCAAAATAAACCGTATGATTAGTATAAGGAGAAACTTTCACAGCCGAAACCGTGGTGGAACTCAGTCCGGTCATACTTACGGCCGCGAATGTGGCACCGGATTGCGGATTGCTCCAGCGGACAAATGTATTGGCCGCTCCGCTGCAGTACATGATATTATTCACATCATCATAATCAGTAGGGTTGATAAACCGGCCCGCGCTGCTGGAATAATTCACCGAACTCCAGGATGAACCACTGGTGGTACTGCGGCGGTATTGGTTGTAAACATAAGATCCCCACTGGTATTGCGGCTGGTTCTGGTCAATATGCACAAACGCACCATCTCCACCGGTTACTTCTACAGAACTGGTCAGACCTGCACCATTCAGCTGATGAACTCCATTATCCTGAGCGCCAGCCAGGAAATAATTGGTGCTGGTAGGATTTATGGCCACAGAGTAAAACTGCTTAATCCGAAGACCCGTATTCTTATCCTGGAAAGTGGTACCGCCATTACCGGAATAATGCACGCCTCCGTCGGAACCGACCAGCACCTGGTTGTTACTGTTCCAGGTAATGATCTGCTGATCCGCGTGTACATACTGTCCGGTGGTACCTACCCATTCAGAAATTTTGGTCCAGCTGGTACCGCCATTAGTAGTTTTATAACAATCCAGACTGCCCACAATGACATTATTAGCATTGTTTGGATCAATCGCGGCAGCCATACAATACCAGGCTTGTCCGCTGGTAAATGCCGGTGTGGTGCCGGTAGCAGCCCAGCTGGCACCACCATTGGTGGATTTATATATTGTGGTTACGCCCCAGGCACTGTTGGAAGGCAGGGCAAAAACGGTATTCCCGCTCACGGCCAGTTCAACATTATACTGTGCGGTAAAAGGCTGGGATGTACTGCTGGTCCAGGTAGCGGCTGTGACTGTAGCCGGGTTATCCGTATACCGATAACCTGAACTGGCAGCTGCTGTATTATAATAACCACATACAATATGCAGGCGACCGGTATTGCTGATTTCCATATCCGGCACCCGGGTATCCAGACCGGAAGGGGTAATATTGGTCCAGGTACCGGTGGCCTTGGTATAGCGCTGTACGCCCTGTGTATTGGAGATTGAATTGCAGCTGACATATAAGTTACCACTGGCATCACAGAGTACTTTACTTACGTTCCATAAATTCTGTGTGGCAGGCATCGGGGCCCAGTTTACGCCATGATCGGTACTGATCCAGAGTCCGGCACCCCGTACAGCATCCGCATTAATGGCTTTCTCGCCTGTACCGAAATACATAATATTCACATCGGTGGGATCCTGGCAGATACTGCCCACGGCCAGGTTACCAAAGAAATCATTGATGGGAGTCCATACGGCCGGAGTAGCGGTAATATCATTCGTCTTCCATAAACCACCATCGATTCCTCCTACCCAAACCGTTTTACGGGTAGCATCGCCCAGGTCTTCCCAAACGGCTCTCACGCGACCGGAAGTAATGCCATTACCGGCTCGTGTATTCCCGTTGCTGGGTCCGGTTACATCACTGTTGGGTCCGCGTTCTACCCAGGTAAAGGCAGTGGCCCGGTTGGCCAGATTTTGTAACCGTTGCTGGCGCGCGGTGTAGGCCTGCACCAGCCTGTTTTTGGGGACAAACCCAAGGACAGGATCCTTGGTCATGTTTATTTCATGTTCAAGACGGGCTGAAATGCCAGGACCTTGTTCCTGTACCCTTTCGACCTGAGCAGAAAGTGACAGGTTTACCAGAAGGATAGCGGCAAATCCTGTGATTAGTTTCTTTAGCATAAAAAGGTTTTGGTTTTTGTTTTGGGTATTGACGAATATATTGATTTTTCCTAATCCGGAAAACAGTTTCCGGCATTATATATACACGATAAGCGGGATCGTATTTCACCAAAGATTCATTACGTAAAACCCGCAATAAGGCTTTGCCCTTACTAATTTCAGAATATAAGTATCCGTACTTACCATACAATAATAACAACATCCTATAAACGAATAAATCAACGTACTACTACTATTTGCCAAAAAGAAAATGCACGTTAATTTTGCTGCGCATTATCCGTTAACAACCTACTCAGATGAAAACTTTTTATACCGCTCTTTTTGCCACAATGCTCAGTTTCTATAGCCGGACCGGCTACTCCCAGATGAGTATTGTATCATCCAATGGGTACGCCGTAAATGTGGTGATCCTGCCCAGAGCAATAGTTACTTCCACGGGCTCCTGCACATGGGGATACAATTACAATCTCCGGCTGGATTATAATGTAACATTCACTGGCAATAATATTCCAGGCTCACTTTATACATTACAAGGTACTTTCGGCTGCGGTGCAGCCACCCATTTCTTTTCCTTACCGCTCAGCGGTGGTAATGGAACCCTGATAACACAAAGCAACGTATGGCGCTCACAAAATGATTGCGCCAGTGCCACCATTGCTTCACTGGAATGCAACACAGTACAACTTACAGTAGATGGCCCCGGCATTCCTAACCAAACCATTACCTATTCCATTGCTGCTGCTCCACTTCCGGTAAAACTTACAGCCTTTACTGCCACAACGGTGAATCAGCAGGTGGAAATCAGCTGGAGCACAATGTCAGAAAATAACAATGATTATTTTTCTGTTGAGCGTTCAGCAGATGGCAATACATGGACACTGGTCAAGGTAGTAAAAGGTCAGGCCGTAGCCCAGGGAACCGCCAATTATCAGGCAACGGATACGGATCCCCTGAACGGGACATCACATTACCGCCTGAAACAAAATGATCTTGATGGAAAAATCACCTACTCAGAAATCCGGACGGTAAGAATAGTAAAGAAAGAAGGTATCAGCTTTTATCCGGTTCCCAATAAAGGTCACACCCTGTATTTCAAAGGGATCAGCGACCCCAGACAGGTGCAAATAAGTATCCGCAATACGGCAGGCACCGTCGTATATCAGGGTCAGTTGGCCGGAATGTCGCTGGATTTACCGGTATTAAAGGCTGGCCTTTATTTCATCAGCTTCAGGAACCAGCTTACCGGAACCCTCCAGCAGGAAAAATATATCCAACTTTAAAGATAATCTATAACATTTTGAAAATGAATACACTGAGATACTACAAGCGTCTTCGTGTATAGATTCCTGAGAGAAATCATAAGTATTTTTGCTTAGATCATTGAAAATAGTCCGTAGTATTTTTATTTTAGTACCCAGTTAAACCGGACTATTTCATGAAAATTCAGCCACCGCCTTCGCAAGGCTTTGCCTTGCCCAAGCTTTCACCTTCTGCGTGGCTGACTATAAGTTACCTCGTGTTTAGCCTGGTCTGGATTATACTTGGTGACTCACTCGCTGCAGAACTGGCCGGCAATAATAAAGCCCTTCTTGAAAAAATACAATCAATTAAAGGAATTTTCTTTGTTGGCATTTCCGCGATCCTGTTATATCTCTTCAGCCGAAAACTATACCTGGGGATTGAACTTTCCCATCAGCAAACAGAACGGATCCAAAAAAAATACCAGGCCCTGAATGAAGCGGCCCGGGAAGGATTTTTTGAAATTGATATCAGGGAAAACAAAGCCAGTTTCAATAAAAAAATGAAATTCTTTTTACCCGGCAATGATACGGAACTGGTCCTTTTTCTCGAAAACAGCCGCAAACGAATTCATCCGGAAGATACAGATCGATTGCAAAGGGAATACAACGAAGTCATTAAAAACAACAAGCAAACCTGGAAATCCGAATTCAGACTACAAGGCACGGATGGACTTTATTACCGGGTAATCAGCAATGTTTTCCTGATACGGCACACGGAAACGGGTGAAATAATCCGCATTACCGGTGCCATCCAGGACATCAGTGATCTGCGCAGTCTGCAAACCGAATACTATGAACAGAAATTAAATCATAAGCGTACGCTCGCCGCATCCATTATCAAAGCGCAGGAAAATGAACGGACAAGGTGGGCGGAAGAACTGCACGACAACGTATGCCAGATTCTCTCCGTGGCGAATATGTATGCCAATGACATCAACGATCATCCTGAAAACCTGAAACAACTGGGCCCCCAGTTAAAAAAACTGATTGCAGAAAGTATCAGTGAAATCAGGCAACTATCGGCCACCATCCGGACTCCCGTTTTTGACAATGAAACACTGGCAGAAGCCATCCATCATCTTACGGCCAATATCAACCGCCTGCATACCCTTCATTTCCGGCTGGATATTCACCACTTCAATGAGGCATCCCTGGACAATGAGAAAAAACTGATGATCTACCGCATTGTACAGGAACAGATTAACAACATTATCAAATATGCCTCTGCCGATCAGGTGGATATATGTATCAATAACAGCTCAGGCAATAAAGTGGAGATCCGGGTTACCGATAACGGTGTCGGATTTGATCCCTCAGCCATTAAAACCGGTATCGGTCTGCGCAATATCCAGAGCCGTCTGCAGGTATATAACGGCAACCTGGAAATCATTGCAGCACACGGTGAAGGCTGCAGCGTACAGGCCCGTTTTGATGCATAAACACCCTGGCGAAACCCGTATATTTATACCATGAACAGAATGGACCGCCTGCTGGGTATTCTCACGTTGCTGCAGAGCCGTAAATATGTAACGGCGGAAAAAATCGCCACTAAATTCTCCATCAGTGTGCGCACCGTGTACCGGGATGTGAAAGCCCTTGGCGAACTGGGCATACCCGTTAGTTTTGAAGCACCCAAAGGATATTTTGTGGTACAGGGTTATTTTCTTCCCCCCGTCTCTTTCAGTACAGCAGAAGCCAACGCCCTCCTGCTCATCGAAGTATTGGTAAATGGATTTACCGATCAGTCAGTCCGGAAACACTATGCCAGTGCGCTGGATAAAATCAGGGCCGTTTTACATGGTTCCCAGAAAGAAGAACTGGAACGGCTCAATGAAAAAATCCGGTTCCAGAAACCGGAGTGTTTTAATCTCAATTTTGAATACCTCCCCACGCTGCAGAACGCCATTGCCGTTAAAACCATTCTCGAAATTGACTATATCAATCAGAAAGAAGAGTGCAGCAAACGAAAGCTGGAGCCCATCGGCCTGATTTTCTATGCCTTCAACTGGCACCTGATCGGCTGGTGCTATAACCGGCGGGATTATCGCGATTTCCGTGTTTCCCGGATAAGCAAAATAAAAGACACCGGCCAGCCCTTTAAGAAGAAATCCCATATCGAGCTGAACGAATACATGAAACAACTACCTGTCAACTATTAATTTTTTTTTCAGGCTGCCATAGGGTTGTCAGCGGGAGCTGTTTGCTTTGTAGTCTAAAATCAAACAACATGACATTTACTGCATCCCTGCTGAAAGAAATGGAACAGGAAGCACTTACCACACGTAAAATGCTGGAACGGGTACCCGACAACCAGTTTGACTGGCAACCCCACGAAAAAAGTATGACGCTCAGGGCCCTGGCCACCCATGTGGCGGAAATACCGGGCTGGCTGCCGCTGATCCTTTCCACATCGGAAATGGATTTCCTGCAAATGGAATACAAACCCAAAATGATCAGCACCACCGCGGAACTGGTCAGTCATCTCGAAGAATCACTGACCGCCGGCAGACAAGCATTGTCCGGCACCAATGATCAGCAACTGATCAGCGAAACCTGGACCATGCGCAGCGGAGATACCATTCACAGCTGCCTTTCCAAACTGGAAAACATCCGGCATTGCTATTGCCAGATTGTTCATCACCGGGCGCAACTGGGTGTTTACCTGCGCTTACTTAATATTCCCATTCCAGGCAGTTATGGCCCAAGTGCGGACGAAACGGGATTCTGATCCATACAGGCAGGGTGAAGCGTGGTCTGTCTTCACCCTGCTTCTTCTTCTGATATATTGTGAGCTATTTAAGAAAGGAAAAGAAAAGCTTCCGTATTTTTATTCTCACAATCATCTGTCATGAAACTGATCCCTGTTTTATTCCTGGCCTTAATCCTGAATTTCTGCGGCAGTCCCAGATACCTGCCCGCCGCAACAAAAGGTCCGATACTTACCGGTGCTGAACAAACAGAAAAATATCTTCCGCTGTTAGCCGGTAAACGGGTGGCTTTAATGGCTAACCCTACTTCAGTGATCGGGAAAACGCACCTGGTGGACAGCCTGAAAAAACGCGGGGTAAATATTGTAAAAGTATTCGGCCCCGAACATGGTTTCAGAGGAAATGCCAGTGCCGGTGTACATGTGGCGGATGAAACAGATCCCGGCACGGGAATACCGGTCATTTCCTTATATGGCGGTAAAAATAAACCGTCAAAACAGGATATGGCGGATGTGGATATATTGATCTACGATCTGCAGGATGTAGGCTGCCGGTTCTATACCAATATCAATGCACTGGCCCGGCTCATGGAAGCCTGCTATGAAAGCGGGAAGGAAATGCTGATCCTGGACCGCCCCAATCCCAACGGATATTTTGTGGATGGCCCGGTGCTCGACATGAAATTAAAATCCGGCATCGGCATGTTTCCTATTCCCATCTCACATGGATTAACCGTGGGTGAATTTGCCCGGATGGCCAATGGAGAAGGCTGGCTCAGTAATAAAGTACAGTGCAAACTGACCATTATACCCGTAGCCAGTTACACGCACGATATGGAATATATACTGCCTGTAAAACCATCCCCAAATCTCAATACCCCGCAATCCATATTATTGTACCCATCCACCTGTTTATTTGAAGGCACTTATCTTAACCATGGCCGGGGAACTTATTTTCCATTTACCGTACTGGGCAGTCCGGAGCTGAAAGGCAAATTCGATTTCTCATTTACTCCAACCGGTATCAAAGGCATGTCAGAAACACCATTATTTATGGGCCAGGTATGTTACGGGCTTGATCTTCGGAATTATAATACGGATGAGCTCAGGAAAACAAAACAAATTAACCTGCAATGGCTGATACAGCTCTATCAGGCCTCACCAAATAAAGAGAAATTCTTCGACAGCAAACTCAGTAAGGAAATGGGAAATATCGATAAGCTGGCCGGGAGCTCCTTATTCCGCCAGCAGATCATAAACGGTACACCGGAAAAAGAAATCCGTGCCAGTTGGGAACCCGCCCTGTCTGAATACAAAAACATGCGCAAAAAATATTTATTGTACCCGTGAGAGCAGGAGATAACTGCAACAAACGGACTTCATTGTAATCAACTTGCAAAAAGCAAAGATAGCAGGCAGTGGAGACCATTTCCATGCGCGGGCAATTGCCCTGGTTTTAATGTACAATAATTACTGACCAGTCATCAATTCTCCCGCGTATAATTCTGTGTACTGTTTGTTATTTTTCTTCCGTCAGACTGGTAGATTTATGATTTTAACTGCCGGCATGCAAAACCGCCTTTTTTAAGCAACTACTTCTTTTTCCCTTTTAAACCAATGACCGGCATCAGTTACACCGGTGACAGAAAACAGTTCTCTGCCCGTTTTTAAAGGTTACCCCTTATCGCGTGTAAAGGTATTTTACAAGAAGGTAGTTGAATCGCTACTATGTAAATACTCAATAAACTACTTCGTAAATCCACGGATGGAGCGAGCTTTACATCAGATTAAAAACAATATCCGGGCCGTTGAAAGACAGCCCAAAATGGAACCCTTAAAATCCGTAATCCTGAACCAATTCCGTATCCGTTGAAAGAACCAACCCGTTGAAAACAGTATCCTTTGAAAAACCAAACGCGTTATGTAATCCAACCCGTTGAAAAGCCCTGAAGGAAAAGAGCACTGATGAAACCCGTTTTTTTAACCCTTCCTGTGAAAAATCAATAATCCGTACCCGCCAGGAAACTGAAGTGAATGGCAAAATTAACCGCTATGGAAACAGTCGTGAAAAATGAACATCAGGTACCATTAAAAACACTGGTAAATGCGCTCATCAATGTAAAACTGAATGAAGTGGTCACCAGGGAAAGTTTTATCATTAATGAGGTGCAGGCCTGTATCCCGCTCAGAGCTGATACGTTCACCGTAATCAATATACTGGATCATCTCTTTAAAAACGTACTCCGGGTAACGGGCAAAAGTTGTATCCGGGTAACCGCCAAGGAATACAGCCACGTGATGCTGATTCATATTTATGACAACCATGATTCTAACCAGGATATTAATGATATTGTTTCCGACCTCATCCGGTCAGAAGCCACCAAAATTGGCGGCTATGTCGGAATTACCCGAAAAGAAAAAAACCAGACGGTGATCGCATTCAGTTTTCCGAATATACCGGCTGCCGCCTGAGCCAGACTACCTTTTTATTTTTCATTCAGGACGAACAACCAGTAGCCGCCGAAAGGCGGCTTTTTGCTATTTATCAATGTGGATCATTCCTCCCTTAATCCCCGATTTTTGACCAGCGGTTAATCAGGTACCCCCTGTTTTCAGTATCTTGTCGCCTTTATGCGATCCGGGATATTTATTTGCCTTTTTCTCCTGTTGACCCTGCTTCGAACTGCAGGTCAGGATGCTGCCGTATTCCGTCCGGATTCCATCCGTCGTGAAATCAGGGCAATCCCGGTCAGTGGCATAATCCATATCGATGGGCGGCTTGATGAAGAAGCCTGGAAGACGGCCATTGTTTCTCCCGGATTTACCATGATAGAACCGCTGCAGGGAAAGCTTCCGAATTTTGCCACCAATGTCAGGGTATTATACAACCGGCAGTATTTATTTTTCGGTGTTTTTTGTCAGGATACCCTGGGAAAAAAATCGATCCGCGCTACTGATTTTAAACGTGATTTCAATCCCCGGCAGCACGACCTTGTCGGACTTTCATTCGACGGTTTTAATGACCAGCGGAATTCCATGGCCCTTTCTACCAATGCATATGGCGTGCAGCGTGACCTGTTGAATTTCGACGACCTGTATACCGATCTGGACTGGGATGGACTCTGGAAAGTTCGCACAACAAGAACTGACTCCGGATGGTATGCCGAAATAGCTGTCCCCTGGCAAACGCTTCGTTATCCCCGTTCCAAAGACAGCCTGCAACAGTGGGGTTTTAATATGTACCGTGTCCGGCGCCTCAGTAATGAAGTAAGCGCCCTTTCGCCCTATCCCCGCTCTTTCACCTTTTTAAGAATGGCCTATGCCGGCACGCTAACCGGATTACAGCCGCCCCCACCCGGACTTAACCTGCGCATACAACCGTATGTGCTGACGGCCATTGATAAATATAAAAACTTCAGCACTCCGATAAAGGACAAATCAAGTTTCCGCTATGGAGGCGATATTAAATGGGCCATCACCCCGCATAGCATTCTCGACCTGACCTTTAATACTGATTTTGCCCAGGCCGATGCAGACCGCCAGGTAAATAATGTAACCCGGTTTTCAGTATTCTTCCCGGAAAGAAGACAGTTTTTCCTGGAAAACGCTTCCCTTTTTGGAACAGGTGTTGCCCCGTCAGACGATCTCTCCGGCGGCAGTATGCGTATACAGCCTTTTTTCAGCAGGCGGATAGGTCTCGATAATACCGGCAATCCGATTCCAATAGATGCGGGCGGACGTTTTGTTAACCGCTCCGCTAAAAACAATATCGGGGCCATGATCATGCATCAGCAAGGCAACGCCTCCACGCCGGCAACTGATTTTTTCATCGGACGCTACTCGCGTAACCTGGGACGGCTCAACCGGATTGGCGCACTGGTAACGGCAAAAAACAATAGCCTCGGGCATAATATCGTAAGCACCGTGGATGGCTTCTTCCGTTTAAGTGAATCGCATCAGCTTAATACCATGCTGTCACATTCCACCACCAGTGCCACCGGCAAACAGGGGTTTTCCGGATTTGCCCAGTATTATTATGTCAATAATCAGTGGAAATTCTGGTGGACCCAGTCCTTTGTTACGAAAGACTATAACCCCGAAACCGGCTTTGTATCACGCAATGATATTATTGCCACCACACCCGGTGTATTCTGGTATTACCGTGGTAAACACCTGCCTCTTCCCAAACTGATCCGGGCCTTCGAACCAGGCGCCTGGTTTGAAATGTATCACCAGGCCTCCACCGGCATCTTAACGGAACGCACTATATCAGTAAACCCGGTATGGTTCAATTTCCAGAAAGGCGGTTTTGTCGGTTATATCATCAATCATAATTTCCAGCAACTCACAGAAACATTCTCTCCTCTGGGAATTGATATCCTGCCTGGTAATTACAACTATATCAATCACCAGGTGTATTACAGTACCGACCCATCACAGAAAATCAGTGCGGGATTTGACCTTAACCTGGGTTCATACTATAACGGAAAACTCAATACCGGCAATTTTCACCTGCAACTTTCCCCCTCGCCACATTTCTACCTGATGGCGCAGTACAACCGTAACCAGTTTAAACAGGTAGGTACACCTGCCATTAGTAAAACTGTAGACCTGTACAGCCTCTCCGGCCGTATTGCCCTCAATCCGCGTATGCAGCTGATCGGTTTTTACCAACAGAACACAGAGAACAACCAGGCCAATTACAATATCCGATTCTCCTGGGAATACAGGCCTCTCTCTTATATCTATATAGTATTTAATCACCGGGGCTTTGACAACACGCAAGCCAAACGGCAGACCGAGGATCATTCCATTGTCAAGCTGAGTTATCTGAAGCAGTTATAATACAAACATAAAGTCGGACAATGGGGGCTTTACGGTCAAACGGCAACGGCGTCTTTCTCTTTACGTAACCGGTAAAATTTAACCCCTTCAAGCAACAGCAATACCAGTAAAGATCCCGCGAAGGATACTATAAAATGAGAATAACCCGGGAACGTAAAACTGAATACCTCTCTTAATGTTGGAATATAAAGTGTCAACAATAACATGATAAAGGCGGTAAGCAAAATGATAATCAATGAATAATTCTTTTCCGAGAGCACCTGAAATATAGTCCTTGTTTTTGAGAGACTGGTAAGGATGAGAAAAATATTGCCGGTAATCAATGCCGTAAAGGCAATCGCCCTCACTTCCCCATCCATATGCCCTTCCTGAATGGAAATAAAATATACCCCGGCCACCATCAGTAATAAAAGAATTCCTTTCATAAAACTGCGCAGAATTTTCCGGGTGCCGAAAAAAACCGCATCCGCACTGCGTGGCGGACGGCGCATAATCCCTTTTTCCTCGAGTTCAGACTCAAACGCCACCGAACAAACCGGATCTATAATCAGTTCCATAAAAACAATATGTAACGGCATCAGCAATACCGGCAAGGACGGAATAAATGCGGGCAGTAAACTCAGTCCGATAATAGGCATATGGATGGCCAGGATATACGACATCGCTTTCTGCAGATTATCAAAAATCCTGCGTCCGTTTCGTATAGCCGTAACAATGGAGGCAAAATTATCATCCAGCAGCACCAGCGACGCAGCTTCCCGTGCCACATCTGTGCCTTTCTGCCCCATGGCCACCCCTATATGGGCTGCTTTCAGAGCCGGTGCATCATTCACACCATCACCTGTCATGGCTACCACTTCCCGGTTGGCTTTTAAGGCCTCCACAATGCGCAGCTTTTGCTCCGGAACCACTCTGGCAAATACCGTCACATTTTTTATCCGCTTGCTCAGTTCCTCATCACTCAGCCGGTCAAGTTGGTCCCCGGTAATTATCTCTCCATCGGGTAAACCCACCTGCCGTGCAATACTCGCCGCGGTGGCCGGATAATCCCCGGTGATCATAATAACCCGGATCCCGGCGGCATAGCATTCCTGAACCGCTGGTTTTACTTCCGGCCGTACCGGATCAGTCAGTCCCAACAATCCCCTGAATGTAAAAGCAAAACCACTTTGTGTATCCGGTAAATCCGTTTCCTTACACCAGGCATCCGCAACGGCAATCACCCTGTATCCCTGCTCCGCCATTTGTTGTAATACCACTGTATGTTTTTCCTTCTCTTCCGGTTTCAGTTTGCATAAACTGAAAATGCCTTCCGGGGCCCCTTTGGCAAAGACATTATACTCCCCAGCGACATGATCCGGCTCACGGATCACCCGGGTCATGGCCATCTGTTCACGATTAAACGGATATTCGCGGATCAGTTCCGGTAACGGAACATTTTTCTTATTCAGTTCTTCATGCAATTCCCGGATAGCTATCTCCATCGGATCAATGGAGTCAGGACGTGTAGCCATATTGGCTTTCCCGATAATCTGCCGGTCAACCACATTATTACCAGTTGGGGCACCCGTTTCATATTGCTGATGCCCGTCATAAATCAGTGCCACCTGCATTTTATTTTGTGTAATGGTACCCGTCTTATCACTGCACAGCACGGTGGCCGCACCCAGTGTCTCTATCGCGGATGATTTTCGGGTAAGTACATTATTCTTTGACAATCGCCAGGCACCCAGGGCCAGGAAAACCGTCATCACTACCGGAAATTCTTCAGGCAATATCGCCATGGCGGCTGTAAGCCCGTATAACAAAGACTGTAAGAGATTTCCCCGGTTGAAATAGAATAAAATCACCACACTGACACTGATCAACGCACTGGCAATAAACAAACGCCGGATCAACCGTTTCATCTCTTTCTGCAGCCGGGTTTCATCCTGCGTAATGGCCGCCAGCGATAATCCGATTTTCCCAAATTCTGTTTTACTGCCTGTATGCAACACTTTTGCCAGGGCTGAACCCTGTACAACCAGTGTACCACTGTAGACCGGTTTATCATCCGCCGCCGTTTTAATCACCGGCACCGACTCCCCGGTCAGCATGGATTCATCTACAGTAAGGTGCTCAGTCTGTATCAGCTTTGCGTCTGCGGCTATCCTGTCACCCTCGTTTAAAACCAATAAATCATCAGGCACCAATTCACGGCCGGGTATCCGGATCTCTGCACCATCCCGGATCACCAAGGCCCGGGGAGATGAAAGATTTTTCAATGCCTGTAAGGCCCGTTCCGTTTTACTGTATTGATAAAAAGTGATAAAAATTATTACCAGTACGGTACCAAGCATAATTATTCCTTCCCGGTAATCGCCGAGGATCATATACAATACACTACAACTGATCAGCAGCAGAAACATCGGCTCCTTTACCACTTCCAAAGCAATCCGGAGTATATTTCTGGGACGGGCAGATGGAAGTTCATTATACCCATGTGCAACAAACCGTTCCTGAACTTCTGCAGAAGTTAATCCTTTCATTGTTACTGTAATGTAACCTATTACCCTGCGATATCCGCGGTCTTATATCAAAACAGGTTATGAGTATGGTCAATGTTACATCCTTTCAGGCCCGGCTTATCTTTTTATCCGTAAACAGTAAGCAGGAAGAGTCAATTTTCGTGTTTTCCCTGATAAAAATACGGTAGCCCTCCGTAAAAAAAAGGCTGATTGACAATCGATCATGAAATATATGAGGCATAAATACGTTTTTTACATACAAATTCAACCCTGTGAAACACCTGTACCTTTCCCTGCTCCTCAGTGCCCCATTTTTTACATCCGCCCAGAAAAATGTGGATCTTGACAAATACCGGTTAACGGTTCATTATATGTCCCTGCCACAGCAACGGCTTGACAGCAACTATCGCACGTTCCATGTGGAAGTGGAAGGAACCCGGCTGATGCAGCCCCTGATGGAAGAACTGAGTCCCGAAACCTCTGTACGGCTGGAAGGTTGGAGAAAACTGGAAAGCGGCGGTCATGTAAGTGTACAGGTAAAACTGGGCGACTTGCTTCCGGAAGGTTTTTCCGTAAAAGAGCGGATTGAGACCCAGAAAAACGGGAATGGCATTGTGACCGGAACGAAAACTTTTTATCACCAGGAAGTGATCTATACATTTGAAGCGTCCGCCACCATTGCCGATTATAAAGGCATGCATATCCTGGATCAGGATCTCAGTGCCCGGCAATATAAAAGAGTATACCGCAGTCCCGAGTTTCAGTTTAAACAACTGGCCGAAGGCTATTTCCTGCTTAATTCACCCTCCATTACCCGGGAATTGTTCCGCAAAGAAGTAACCCAGGCCATGCATACCCTGAGTGAAAAACTGACCGAACAATTCGGTTACAGGGAAGTGGCAGTCAATGACAACATGTGGATCATTGACAGCCGGAAGCACCCGGAATATGAAGCCTGGCGCAAAGCATTTTCCCTGATGAGTGAAGTCCTGTTTAATATGGACGCCAATACGCCGATTGACGGAGCCCGCGAAAAACTGCGTCCGGCAATTAATTATTTTGAACGGGTCAGGGCCCAATATACCTCTACCAAAAAACATGACCGTAAAATCCGTTATGCCACGTATTATAATTTAGCCGTTCTGTATTATTATCTGGATGATCCGCAGTCCATGATGCGGGAAGCAAACGGGCTCGTGCTGAATGACTATGACACAAGGGATGGAAAGGCCTTTGAAGAAACGGCAGCCTGGTTGAAAAACCTTTTTCAGCAAAACAATATCTATACCCGTCACTTCCCCGTTAACACCGGTGCGTTCCGGGGCCCGTATGAAAAAGGCGATATCAGCAGCATAAAGTAACCGAACGATACATAAAAAAAAGGGGTTATACCAGGCTGGCATAACCCCTTCATTATTCAGACCGCACACACCGGATTACCGGTGAATGATCAGTTTACGCTGAACGATACCACCCGTAGTTTGCAAACGGCAGATATACATACCCTGAACCAGACCCTCCGCTGAAATCTTTACTTGTTTATACATCCCCTTTTGCAGATTGCCACTGTATAAAGGTTGCAGCAATCTTCCCTGCAGGTCATACAGCTCCAGTTTTACCATACCGTCAACAGGCGACCGGAAACGGATCGTTACTTCACCACCAGACGGATTCGGGAATACAGAAAAGCTGTTATCGTCAGTCATAAACACAGATTCCCCTTTGCCTACATTATTCAAAGTGGGAACTGTTCCCTGGCAGGAGCCCAGGTAAGCACCTTTACGGATATGCTGTGCGGCTGCCTGCCTGGCCACACAAAGATCTTTACCCTTAAAACAAACCAGTATTTTATGGTCTGGCTGATTCCCGTTTCCACAAAGAAACTGAGGCAGGGATTCATATAATTTCCGGGCAATAATGTACGGATCACTTCCATAAAAATTGCTCATGATGGCTATACTCATCTTCCGGTCCGGCTGGTACATCATCAGGGCCTTATACCCGATTGAAGAACCATTGTGACCGATAAAATAATCAGTGGCACTGATCCGGTGATTGGTCCAGATGCCATAGCCCAGGTAATCTCCATCCTCATCAGGTGTTGAAGGAACAGACTGGAGCATGATTCGTAATGTAGCAGGGCTTACGGCCCGGCCCCCGAATAAATCAGTACCCCAGCGGGCCAGTTCTGTTACGTTGGAAACCAACCCGCCCCCGGTATATGCCAGTGAAACCACTGCATTCATAGGAAAACGGGAAATATTGGTCCAGCTGTCAGGAAAAACAGGCTGCCCGGTCATGGAGAAGATTGGATTAAACACACTGAGATTATCATGTGGCGCCACCAGCTCCCCGTGCCCGTTTACGGCTTCCCTTTCCCCCAGGAACATTGATGTATAATGAAGAGGTATAAAGAACTGTTCCCGGTAATGCTGTTCCATTGGTTTTCCAGTCACCGCTTCCACTATTGCACCCAGCATAATATAATTAGTACTGCTGTAACGGCGTTCTGCACCCGGCGAATTGATCTGATGGACAAAACTGATAGCCTCATACGCAGTCCATTCCCGGGAGGGCTGAAATGCCACTGATACCTGGAGCATATACTCATCAGTATAATCGGAATATCCACTCTGATGACCAAGTAACTGCCGGATTGTAACCGTACCATCCAATGCGGGATTGATTAATGACAATGGCAGAAAATTACTGACCGGAGCATCCAGTGAAAAATATCCTTTTCCGGAAAGTTCAATAACCAGGGCGGCAGTGAATGTTTTTGTAACACTGAACATCCTGGACAAGGCCGGTATTGTAAATGGCGTGCCGCCGGGAAGCAGATTATTAACCGCATCCACATTCCTTGCGGCAAACCCGGTTGCGCCTTCCCAGGTGGCAAGTCCATCTACATTGATTGCTGCAGAGATACCGCCAACAAACGGGTTGGCCGGATTGTTTTGAAAACTGTCAAGCACATACTGCAATCTTGCAGTCGTAACCGGAGAAAAACCCTGTCCATTCCCTGTAAAGATAAGGCCGGCACAAAAGAATACCCCCAGCAACGCAGTGCGCTGTATCATTCTTTTCATAACCCACTATTTGAAATAAATAATAGATGGCTCAGTTGTAATAACCGAGCCCTGTACAATTGAAGGAATCAGGGCCTGTAATAAGCAGTTCCATGGGCGTAAGATTTTAAAACTTTTATTGTTACAGACTGAAGTTAATGGTGCCAACACCCCGGTTCATATGATAATAATCATAAAGTGCAGGTAAAGAAAAAATAGTTTCGGCTAATGGCGAAAGGTTCGCTGCCGCCAGTTTCTCCAGCTTTGGAGTACGGGACGCGCCTGTCCGTTTTCATCCACCAGCCCGGTATCCTCCCAGAGTTTAAAAAGATCCTGAAATAAACCCAATCCCTGCAACGTGGTATTTGCAGCATCATAATCTTTATAACAAAACCAGACCAGGAAGAGCGCATTCCTTTGCTGGCAGAAAGCCGCCACTTTTTCAAAATATGCTTTTTGCCAGGCCAATGTTCCTTGTTTATTCAGTGAAAATGATGGCACCTGCAGGTCTTCCGCGATATAGGCCGTTTCGGCAAAAACAAAAGGTTTCGACGGATCAAGTTCCGCAAACCGGCTGAAATAATCTGCCGGGAATAATGCCGGGTCGGTATTCCCGTTTGCAGAAGAACTGACTGTTGTATATGGATAGGCACTAACGGCTATATAATCAGTATACGGCAACAGCTCACGGGAAAGTGAAAGGGCGGACGGTGTTTCATAAACCATAAAACTTACAAAAAAAGGCAAGTCCGGGAAGGCCGCTTTTAACTGCGTATAACATTGTGACAAAAAGGATTTATAGCGTGAAAACTGAACAACATCCCAGCCATCGGTATTGCTTTCCACGCCGTAATTCACATAATCGGGATGCAGCTCATCAACGAGATATCGGATATAATTCACATAGGCCGTAACCGTACTAGGGTCATTAAAGGGAAGCTGCCGCCAATAGGCCAGTACACTGTCAGTAATTCCGGCCGCGGTATCCGTATAATATCCCGCCCGCTGTTTGCGGGTCAGGTCAAGTACTGAAACACTCAACAGTATCTTTTTACCGGCCGCTGTATTGCTTTTACGGAAACCCACATCCTGTACCAACCTTGCCGGTATTGGACGATTGTAAAAAGCTTCTTCATAGGGAATCCCTTCGTCGAAATGATGGGAAACGAGATCACAATCTTCCCGGATGAACTGGTACGCCTTATTCACTTCTGCTAGCGTGAAATCCGCCGGCCATGGGGTAACGCCAAGATAGAATGAACGCGTTGCTTCTTCTTTATTCCGGGAGCAGCTGAAAAGGCAAAGCACAGAAACGGTTACAAATAAGAGAGAGGTCTTTTGCATTCCTGTAAGACGAGTTATCTGACAAACAGGTTACCATACATAAGCTCCCTGTACATAAAAATCGTAAAAAAACAGGCCGCAGAGAAAACCCCTATCACCGGCTCGTATAAGTACGTATACGTAAGCATAAGTGTTAACTTATAAATTGATGTAAATCCTGTATCATATTCTGGTTAATATACAAGATTTTATGCTCCTTTGAGTTAGTAATTTACAAATCCATCCCTGTCATGAAGACCCAGAAGTATATCATCTTCTTACTCTTTTTCCTGTTCTTCATTTTTGCATTCTTTTTGTGGGAATTCAAGAGTATTAACGTGAACAACCGCCAGAACGTAAGTGCGGTGGAATCCACCACACGCTTTTCCAAAAATCTGAACCAGCTGCAATTTTCCCTGCTGAAACTGGACAACAACTTCGAGACAAAAGCCTTGTCCGGCCAATCCGGCTATGCCTTTGAATTCAGGAATGATTCCGCAGCGGCCATGAAATTATTCAATGATGCCAGTTTTACCGGTATCTCGGATGCCGGGTTGACAGCCGGCTTGCTCAAACTGAAGAACAGCACTTCGGAAAAACTGCTGGAGCAATCTGAATACCTCCTGGCACCGGTTAAAGACTCTGCCGCCATTGCGGGTTATCTTTCCGTGAAAGACAGGCAAAACCGGGCCCTGAATGCACAATTGCTGGCCGTAAATAACATCCAACAGAAATTATTTGCCGGGGAAATCGGCAAAGTGGAGAACACGTATACCAAACAATATCTCATTGCCCTTGGCTTTGCAGTCCTCTCCTTTCTCGTATTCTATTTCTTACTCACCGGATTGAATTCCCATGTGCAACGCCGTAAACAGGCAGAACAACAGGCGTTGATCAATGAGCAGCGATATAAAAATATTATTGATGAATCCGGGGCGATCATTTTTACCACGGATATGGACGGCCGGTTCACTTTTGTAAATGAAATGGCTTCCCGTGTTACCGGATACATGGAAGAAGAACTGCTGGGAAAAACGTATCTCGAACTGGTACACCCGGTATGGCAGCAACAAGTAGTGGAATTTTACGCGCAATCCATCCGTAAATCGGAGGTACAGACACAAATCAAATTCCCGGTCAATTGCAAAAACGGGGAAATAAAGTGGGTGGAGCAAACAGCCGTGATCGTTACGCAGAACGGGATACCCGCCGGTTTCCATTGCGTGACCAAGGACATAACAGAAAGTTATCAGCTGGAGCGGGAGAAAAAATACCTGTACCAGCTATTCCAGTCCATTATGGAAAACAGCCCGCAGGCGATTTATATTAAATCCACTGAAGGCCGTTATATCCATGTCAATAAACGTTTCTGTGAACTGCTCGGGCTTTCTGAACTGGAAATCACCGGCAAATCGGATGACGAATTATTCGGCAGCAATATGACCCTGCATTATCGCAACAAGGAAATGCAGGTGATTCGCACCCAGGCACCCAGCCGGATGCGTCAGAATTTTAATTCAAAAAACGGTGTTCGCAATTACTCCATAGAACTCTTCCCGCTATTTGATCATGAAAATGAATTACTCGGCATATCGGGTATTGCCACCGATATCACGGAAACCGTACAGAACCGCAAGCACCTGATTGCCGCTTTGAAGAATGCGGAAAGTGCGGAGAAACATACCCAGAGTTTCCTGGCCAATATGAGCCATGAAATCCGAACCCCGCTGAACTCCATCATCGGGCTCAGTTACCAGCTGTTGAAATCAGATATGCGGCCTAAAGAACACAGTTTTGTACGTACCATTCACGGCGCTTCCGAACACCTGCTGGTGCTGATCAATGACATCCTCGATACATCCAAGATTGAAGCCGGTAAACTGGCCATTGAACATACCGGTTTCTCGTTCCGTGAACTCTTTGAACTGATGGTGGACCTGTTGCGACAGAAAGCGGAAGAAAAGAATATCCGCATCCTGACTGAAATTGATCCGGAACTGGCGGAACGCCATATTGGTGACCCGCACCGTCTCAAACAAATACTGATTAACCTGCTTACCAACGCGGTCAAATTCACGCCACGCGGTCTGATCCGCATCCTCTGCAAAGTGGAAAAGGATGAGGACAACCAGCAATATGTATCCATCAGTATTATTGATACAGGTATTGGTATCGAACAGGAATATATTGACCGGATTTTTACCAAGTTCTCCCAGGAAGACAAGTCCACCACCCGCAACTATGGTGGTACCGGACTCGGTATGTTTATCACCAAGAGTCTGGTGGATCTGATGGGTGGTACGATCTCCGTCAGCAGCCGGAAAGAAATCGGCACGCATATCAAAATTAATCTCTGTCTGCCCAAAGAACTGGTACCAGTTTTCCAATTGCCGGCCAAGAACGAATCGATCAACCAGTCGCTGATCAACCTGCGGGTACTGGTGGTGGATGATAATGAAATGAACCGTCTGGTAGCCTCTACCGTACTGGAAAGCTATGGCATCCATGTAACAGAGGCGGTAAACGGGGCAGATGCCCTGCGTGTATTACAGGCACAGGAAATAGACCTGGTACTGATGGATATGCAGATGCCGGTAATGGATGGACTGGAAGCTACCACGAAAATCAGGCAGGAAATGGGTCTGAAAATGCCCGTCATTGCCCTCACCGCCAGCACGCTGAATGAAGAAAGGCACCGTTGTCACGATGCAGGTATGAACGACTTTATTCTGAAGCCTTATAAAGAAGAAGAAATGATCGCCGTGATACACCGGAATATGCGGCAACAGGCCGCCCGGCACGAACGGAAAGTCAGTTGATTAAACTTGAAAAAAAACCGGTAAAGAACAATTCTCTTACCGGTTTTTCATTTCCAGGTCAATGGCCGCCTGAATATCACTGATTATTTTCTCGTATGTCCTTGTATGTCCTTGCCGGACAAAATTCAACTGATCCACTTTCCACTGATTACTTTTCCGGTACAGGTATTTCTCCATTTCAATTTCCTTTGTACCCGCTGCCACCCGGTAGCGGATAACGTTCTCCGTCCGGTACAGTACGGTTACCCGCGCCCGGTAATGTCCCGGATCATGGTCCCGGTTGAAATAAACGGTAAACGTAATAGCAGGTTTCATACACACGGTTTCTACACACAAAACTACAGACAGGCGGTCAGGAAGGCACAGACAGCTGGCTATTTATTACTCATAGATCACTTTTTTCAGGTAAAAGCCCCGGGGGTCGGCTTCAATAAACGATTGACTGGTCACCACCGTTCCTTTCTTATCCACTGTGATTTTCTGCAGACCGGTGGCACTCCGGATTTCCAGGGGCAAAGGCATATCCATATTCAGCAGCTTTACCAGGTATTTATCTTCCGAGGTTTGCCGGATACTGATCTCCAGTTTATCTGTTGTATATAAAAATAACCGGAACAAGGGTTTCAACGATTTGCCTGCAGCCCCACTGAATAAAGCTTCCACATCCGATGTCACTACTGTGTTATCATACGTATATTGAGGATCTGTGGCCAGCTTTTTCAATGTGGGAAAGAAAATATCATCACCCATCACAAAACGGAGTGTATGCATAAAGAATGCCCCTTTCCCATAAATATCGCCATGATAAGCGCTGTCTGAGTCTACTTCCTCCCCTCTTACCACCGGAAACTTGTTTTGTGTCTGACGGCCCGTATTCTGCATACGTTTCAGGTAAGCTTCTTCACCGGCCAGTTCGCGGGTAGCCATGGCATCCCCGAACACACATATCCCTTCCTGGATCCACATATGGGCCCAGTCGCGGTTGGTTACTTTATTGGCCCACCATTCATGTCCGTATTCATGGTGCAGCAGCCAGTCAAAATCACTGCTGCCGAGTTTTTCATACCTGTACTTATTCCCATAGGCAATATTCGTCTGGTGTTCCATGCCCAGGTGTGGAGTTTCAGAGGCTGCAATCCGTTCATTGGCCCAGGGATACTCTCCAAAATATTTCTCCAGTATCCGGCTGGATTGTTCGAAAAGGTCCAGCAGTTTCTCCGCCTTGCCCAGATTTTCTTCCAGGACATAATATTCCATCGGTATTTTCTTTCCGGTAACAGACGTGTAGACCCGTTTTACCACTTTGTAATTGCCCACATTAAATACCAGGCAATAATTGCTGATGGTATAATTGGTTTTATAATGCCAGGTGGTTTTGTTCTTTTTCGTGGTTTGCTTTTGAAGTAATCCCGGTGCCGCTACAACCAGTCCTTTAGGAACGGTAATGATCATATCGGCTCCTTCATTCGGTTCATCACTGGGATGGTCTTTACAGGGAAAATAAACCTTGGCTCCTTCGCTCTGACAGCTCACGGCAATCCATGGATTGCCTTTCGCATCGCTCTCCCATTGAAAACCACCGGTCCAGGGCGGTCGCACCGCTATTCCCGGTGTACCACCATAATCAATCCTCACTTTTACTTTTCCAGCAGGTAATTGACCGTCTGTTTGAATCCGGATCAGGTCTTCCGGGGTATGAGTGTAGCTGGCGACTTTGCCATTGACCCGGATCCCAGCTACTTTCATTTCATGCCACAGATCAAATAATAAAACCCCGCTGGGTTCCGTCAGCACCAGGTCCGTTTCAGTATACCCATCGATGGTTTTCTTTTCCGGATCTACATTCAGAGAAATGGTAATATGCCGGATATCCATTATAGCCTGTTCGGCTTTGAGCCGGCCTCCGGATTTGAGATTCTGGGCAAATGAAACAATGGAGAGGAACAAAAGACCAATCAGAAAACGGATATGCATGGGAACAGTTTTTGGAAAGTTACTGTAATTCCGTGAACCGGAAAGCTGTAAAATATGTGCCAATTAGCCAATGTGCCAATTAGCCAATTGACTCCCAAGATATCAAATCAAAAAAAAGACATGTTTCTCACTTGATTTCTTCGCTATGAAAATCAACTTTCATCCTTTAATACAGTTCTTTCATTGGTACATCGTTGTAAGATTAATTTTTTAACAGCGTCTTTAATTCCACAATCCTGAATTCCGGAGATGAATAAAAACAGTGCTTCAGAATGGGCATATGACCGTTACCGAATATAACAAGAATCCGGTCATCCGTCCCGGGCTTAGTCCGCAGAATATTATTAAAGATCCGCAGGTTACGGTTATACCACCAGATAGATAAGGCGTCCGGCCCCTGTTGTCCATTTCCATTTGCATAATCAGTGGTATTAAACCCGGAAGCCAGGTAGTGACCATGCATGCGCTGCAGGGTAGCCGGTTCTGCCATATTGAGAAAATTTTCCAGCATAGTCATGTTTAGTTCCTGAGCGTCACCAGCATCGTACCAGTTTTTGTATTTCCCCGCCCAGTATTGATCCCGCGCCGAATCAACCGGTGTGTTATGACTCCACAAGGAATCAATCCACGGATATTTTTGCCCGAACTCACTTGAAAAAGGCCAGGTGTCTACCGAATAGACTTTCTTTTGGTCTGCCAGTCCCGCCACACGGAAACCCAGCTGGAAAATTTCATTCCGCCCTAATTTATACTGGCCATTCCTGTAGGCAGCATAAAGGGAATCAATCCATCCTTCATCACTGGATTCAACATAGACACGGGTCGGTTTAAACCGCATAATCACTGCAGCCAGTTCTTCTAATTCCTTTTGGCGGACCGGTGATTTTACATCTATATATTTTGATGAATCAGTTTTATGACCGTCGAGGTTCGGGTATCCAAAATGAAAAGTGCCGAGTAACAATACAGGTACGGGCTGACGTTCTCCATTCAGCAAAATTTTATCCGGATGAGCCCCTTTTATTTTTTTCCAGTCTACTTGCTGTGCAGCCAACGACAGTGATGCTAAAATCAGTCCTGCAAAAATGGTACTTCTGATCATGGTTTTCGTTTTAATGACTTAAAATTTCAGTATTTTCTGATGAAAATAAAATCAGATCTGCATAACCGGTTTATTTGTCTGCCAGCAAATTGCCCAACCCCGCTCGCAGATAAAAAGAGGAGTTTCGCAGACATCCCACGGAATTCCGCTGAAGCTTTACTAGATTTGATAAATGAGAAACAGCACGCTCCTTCTGGTCTATGCCGCTTTCTTTTTCATGTATTTTTTCGGATTCGGTATTATTGCGGCAACAAATGCAGGCGTGCCCTATCCCTGGCATAAACAGGTGAGCCCGTTGGATTTTTCCTACTATTTCTATACTATTGGTACAGCTGCCGCGGCCCATTTTATCGTTTTCAGACGCTATTACTATGCAAAACCCCGATGGAAAGTGGTCCTGGGAATTGTTCTCCTCCTCCTGACATTTATACTATTGCGTTTTAGTGTGGAAGAAATACTCTTCCCGGCCCTGCTGGGAGAAGGAAATTATAATCCGGGAACAACATTCCGTTTCTATTTCTTTGATAATATCTACTACGGCTCGATCCGTGTTTTCATCGGATTTGTACTTTTCCTGCTGGATGAACTGATCCGGAGCAGGAAACAACAGGCGGCATTAAAACAACAACAGCAACAGGCCGAACTCCGGTTTCTCGAAGCACAGATGAATCCCCATTTTCTGTTCAACTCCCTGAATAATATTTATGCACTTGCCTATGAAAAACATCCGGAAACCGCCAATGCGGTTCTAAAGCTAAGCGACATGATGCGCTATGTCACATATGAAAGAGGTCAGGAGGTTACCCTGGAAAAAGAACTGAGTTATATAAATAACATGCTGGCTATTGAGCAACTCCGGCATGATTACAAAATACATTACCATATCAATGCATCGCCGGGCGCCCGGGCCAATAAACTCTCTCCCCTGCTCCTCATACCGCTGGTGGAGAATGCCCTCAAACATGGCGATCTGTCCGACCCGGCCAATCCCCTGCAAATAAATATGGAAAAAGATGGCTCCTCCCTTACTTTTCAAATCAGGAATAAAAAAACAGAACACCCTATTCAGGCCAAGGGAGGGGTGGGGTTACCTAATCTCCGGAAAAGACTGGCCCTTGGCTTCCGGCCCGAAGAATATTCATTCAGTATTGAAGATAACCAACAAACATTTACCGTAAATCTGCGCCTGCCTGCCTGACTATGTACCGTTGTATTGCCATAGACGATGAACCCCTTGCCCTGAATATCCTGGCAGACTATATCCGTAAAACGGATTCCCTGCATCTCGTGGATATCTGTACAAACCCAAAACTGGCATTGCAAAGGGTTCTGAATAATGAAGCCGATCTGATCTTCCTGGACATTGAAATGCCGGGGCTGAACGGAATTGAATTTATGCAACAGGCCGGATCAATGTGCCGTTATATTCTCACTACGGCTTACCCGGATTATGCATTGAAAGGATATGAATACAATGTGGTGGACTACCTGCTCAAACCGATTGCGTACGATCGCTTTCTGAAAGCGGTACAGAAACTTCCTTTAATGATCAGTCAGCCGGAACAAAACCGGGTTTCATTTTTCTTTGTTAAATCAGAATATAAATTGCTTCGGATTGACTATGACGATGTGATCTACCTTGAATCGTTGCGGGATTATGTAGCTATCCACACTTTATCCGGCCAGAAAATACTGACCCTGCAAAGCCTGAGTTCCTTTGAAAAAGAACTACCTGCCCATCAATTTGTCCGTATACACAAATCATTTATGGTTGCCATAAACAAACTGGAACGCATCGCAAAAAACCGGGTACAGATCGGCAATCAGGAAATACCAATTGGCGATACGTACCGGAGTAATTTAAACAGGTTGACCAAACATTAAAATCAGTTGAAGGTTGCCCGTTGTCAGATGATTGTAAACAGCCCCTGCTAAGAAAGGGGTTATACACCCTTTAAAGCCTACAACACTTTCCACCCTACTACCGGATGTTTCCCCGGCGCATATACAGCACTCAGCACTTCAAAATTCAGGTTGAGCTCTTTCAGCCTTTCCAGGGTTTTAACTTCAATCGTATTTTCTCCGGGTTGCAGCGTAAGCACATCATAATTACTATGCATCGTGAATCCGGATTTATTACTGAGTAAGATGGGGCTGTTTGTACCATTGACCAACACGATCTTCAGGACATCCGTCTTTCCGGTATAGCTGGCCGATTTAACACTTATACTGGCCTGAAGCAATGGTACCAGGTAAGGTTCACGTCCGATCAGGAGGTCTTTATAGTATACGACCGTACGGTGTTCAAACAGGGCCTCCTTTATACTCTCTTCGGTCCTTTCCTTCGCAAAAACAAGGGTCACCGGGCGGTGTCCGCCCTCATTGATCTTGAAATCCCAGTCGATCAGTTTATGAATATCGCTTGTACCCATGATGGTGAGGTTATTATCCAGTGCAATCTGTAAGGCTTCCTCAGAATATGTATCATCATTGACCACTTCAATACCATGCAACAGATTCTCCTTTATCAGCATTTTGTGCATATCCGTAAGCCGGGCAATACCATCTTTACGCTGAGCTGTCCAGTTAGGATGATTCCAGAATATAAATGCCCCTTGTGCCCTGGCCGCCCTGAAAACTTCAACCGAATCCGTGATCAGTAACCCGTTGGCATCTTTAATGAAAACGGCATTGTTATGACCCGGGGGCATTTTCCGGGTGATCTCCGAACCACGTACAATAATCAGGTCATGCTTTTTTGCTTCTTCCAATGCCAATGCATAAGACCGGTTCCTGTCCGGATGCGGAATATCCGTTTTATGTGGCTGGTATTCCAGATGCTCCGTCAACGAAATCACATCCAACCCATCCATCAGCGCTTCCATCACCCTTATATCCGGCCAAACACTACCGTCTGAAAAGACCGTATGCTGATGCAGGTCTGTTTTCAATGTCTTATACCCCGGAATATCCGGATAGATGATTTTCCGGCCAATAATATGACTATGCTCCTGGGCAAAAAGGGTATTACTTATGAATAACAGGCAGAAGGAGAAGAATCTGAACATAAGTTGATTTTTTTGAAAGTTAAGTATTCCGTGGGAAAGGGATTGTATGGCAACATTAATTTTTGATAAAGAAAGGGATTACAGCTGTCAGAAAAGTGATGATGAATGCAAGGCCATACTTCGTACTGCGTACCCCGTACCTCGTACTTAAAAAAGATGTTTTCATCGTCAGATATGCCCGTTTCATCTATATTTTGCTTTTCACGCGAAAGTTCCCGGACGAAATTTACATCCAGTTTAAAAATCATAATATGAAAAAAAATACCAGGTTACCATATATGGTACTGATTTTAATTTTCCTCGGCAGCTTTTCCAGTCAGGCACAACCTCCTGCGGGTGAAGGCCCGATGGGGCCACCCCCGGAAATTAGTACGGCCGTGAGCAATGAAGAAAATGAAATATGCAACTCCCAGCAGGAATGGATGAAGAAAAAACTGAAGCTGTCACGGGAACAACAGGCAGCCGTACAACAGATAACCCGGCAATATGTAAAGAAAATGCTGGCCCTTAAGAAAAAAGATAATTATCAGGGATCCAACGACCCAGGCAAATTATTGGCCGACCGGGAACGTGACGAGGCCTTGCGAAAAATACTAACGCCCAAACAATTCACTCGTTTTGACAAAAACAAACATGTGCTGGATAACAGTTTTGAGATTACAGCTGGAGGAATGCCTCCGCCACCGCCCATGAATTAAGTACGACCCATAACCTGCGGCAGGCATCCGGCATACTTCAAGTATCATTTGTCCATAGCCGGACCATATATCACTTCAAGAAGGCTTTTGGTAATAGCCGACAGATGCGGCGTGCTAAAATTATTCAGGAGGATTACCACGGTGCTGTCATCAGGAATGAAGACCATATTACTCACGAAACCATGAATACCCCCACTGTGGCCAATCTTCCTTTTGCCGGCGATTGAGTCTGCTCCCCAGCCATAGCCATATTTGTTCAAAACAGGAGTAAATGCCTTTTCTTTAGATGATGATCTGATCAACTTATTCGCCTGCAGGGCCAGAAACCATTTATACAAATCACCTGTGGTGGAATAAATAGAACCGGCTGCAAAAGACACAGAAGAATCAACAACCGGAGCCGGCGTACTCTCGCTGGCCAGTATCCGGAAATAACCGGTTGATTTCAGGGGATGCTGCAGCTTGGCAAAATCGAATCCACTCTGTTGCATACCTGCTTTCCTGAAGATATACTTTCGTACCGCCTGCTCCCACGACATGTTTGTTACATCTTCAATAATATAGCCCAGCAGCAGGTATCCGGAATTGGAATAATTCCATTTCGTACCTGGAGAAAAATCCAGGGACTTGTCCTTAAAGCGGGCCATCATTTTTTCCCGGGTAGCCGGCCTGGTTACTTCTTTGTTCATAAACTCCGCATCATTGGTATAATTGAATATACCAGATGTATGAGAAAGCAACTGGTGAATCGTAATGCTGTCCCCCTTCGGATAATCCGGGAAATATTTACTGAGTTTATCACTTACATGCAGTTTCTTTTTTTCCTGCAGTTTCAGGATCACGGCTGCGGTAAACTGCTTGGTCACCGATCCGATCTGAAAAACACTTCCCGGCTCATGCGGCACACTGTCTTTCACATTGCGCCAGCCATACCCTTTATTGAGCAGTATCTGCCCTTTATGTGCAACCAATACCGTTCCATTAAACTTATACTCCCGGGTGTAACGATTTATGATCTCTTCCATTTTTGCCACATCCTGTGCAATGGAAAACTGATAGCAAATGATGACGATAAAAAACAGGCTGCATTTTTTCATACTTAAAAATAAGAAAATAAAACAGGCGGGCATGTAGTCAAGAAATCCCTGCTATCATCACTTTCCCCGCAACTGATACCTGGCAATGACAATCCCTATTGCCCGCCTAACTCCAGCTCGAGTTCCACTCTCCCTTTCGCCTCTTTAATCCCGGCGGAATAATAATGAAGACGCTTACTCAGGTCCGTAGAACCGCCATCACGGAATCGGGAGGAATAATCCATGCCTTGTGAGTCATGTTGAAATACGAGGGAAACTTTATCCTGACAGTTCAGGGTTATATGCAGGTAATGTACTTCCTGCTTTGCGGTAAGGATATTAATACATTGTTGTACTATTCTGTACAGGGACAATCGTTCAACCTCCGGCACTTCCCGGCTACCCGGAGCTATACCAATACCAACCGGGATGCCGGTTTTATCACTGAGCATATTGGCATACGTCTGCAACCCTTCCCTGAAACCCAGATCAATCAGCATGGAAGGACTCAGTTCCAGAGAAATTTCATTCAATCCGGCCAGCGCGGCTTTGACCTGTTCATCCGCTTTTCTATTCAGTTCTTCCTGCGGAGGCGACATTTGTAAATACATCCGGCTTGTGGCCAATGTCTGAGAAATATCATCCCGTAAAGAAAGCAACAGGGTATAGCCTTCCTTCTCCCGCTCCAGATCCAGTGCCCGTAATAACTCCCGGTGCTCATTATCCTTATCTACTAATACCGCCCGGTGCAAACGAACAAAATACCTGTACAATGATATCAGGATGATGACCGTTGCGATTATGGAAAACAGCAGGTTCAGCATGTAGATCTTTTCCATATACGGTTCAGGGACAAAAAACCGGGTAGTCCTGAATTCAGTAAAAAAAATACTGACTAAAACAAAAAATATGGTCAGCACAGCCTGTACAATGGACTTGGCCAGATTGGAATCGTAAAGAAACAAATAAAGAAATCCCACCATAAACGGGAAATAATACAGCATGGCCCCGGACGAACGTCCCATATGAAAACTGACCCAGAAAATTAATCCATTGTAAACGATAATGACCAGGAGAATGGCTATGAAGGTGGAGTAAAAGCGGAATAACAACATCCCCATTACCAGCAGTACGATCCCGACTGAAAAAATCAGGATCATATCCGGATCCTTAAACGGCCATAATGAAGACATCATTATGTTGATAAGCAACACAACAATACCCACGATGCAGAACATATTGTACGGAACCGTCCTGCCTGCTACTTTCTTTCTAAACAGACCTTGTTGTAATATCATCGCCTGAACCTGTTAACCCAATATAGTAAAATATCCGGCATTTTATACTGATGTTGCTAAAAATCAGCAGACTAAGTATTAAAATGATTAAAAAAAACAGAAAACGAAACAGTTTCGTAAACGTGTATTTTTTACACTATATGTAACGGAAAAAGTAGATAAAAGGTTGCATGTATCATAAAATAACAGATTAAGAGACTGACGTTTACCTGCTTTTCAAGTCAGCTTCAGCCTCCTCAATTGCGGCCAGCTCTTCAGCCCGGAACGATTCGCTTACAAATTTCAGTGACTTCAAAACCTGTCTCCCTTTCTGTAACAATTGCCTAGCAGATGGTTTATTTCCCTGCTCAGTTTTAATAGCAGCAAGGAAGCTATAAAATCCGGGATAGCCTGGAAAGTCCTGTATGCCCCGTTCCAATACCCATGCAGACAGAACCAGTTTACGATCTTTAAACTGCTCATTGTAATCATTTATGTACCCATTGGCCAGACTGTTGTAAAAAGTAATATCAGGGCCAAGTGGCAGGTCCAGTTGACGGCCGGCAGCATTATATAACTGGCGAAAAGCCGACCACGGAATACTATCGGTCTGTTCCTGTTTATTCAGCAGGGCAAATGATTGTTGAAGAGCCAATACTGTCGGGCTGAACAATTCATTCAATGCACGGGCATGTGTTAATCCAGGCGTACTGATATGAGATGCAGGTTCCCTGTAACATTTCCAATAAAAGCTGGAAGGAAATTTCTTTTGCTGCATATAGGTTTCGAGACGGGCCACCGAAGCCTCATGAGCATCTCCCTGGGCCTCTGTTCCGGATGAGAAAAAGAAAAACTGAGGTCTTCCCGGTACGGTTTCTTTGCGGGCAATATACTGTTCAAACAACTGCTGTTGTGAAGTTGTATTAAAATCAAAAAACGAATTACTCGCTGCAATAACCGCATTCACCTGATCAGGGTAAGCGGCCAGCGCCCATGAAGCCAGCATGGCCGTTCGGGAGTGTCCCAGCAGCAGGTTAAAATCTGCCAGCGGATACTGACTGGCCAGTTTTTTACGATAAGTACCCAGCAAAAAATTCATTAATGAATCTGCCTTACCCTTTCCTGAATCCATAGCCGGAATTGTCCAAATTGTTCGTTTAGCAGAGGGGAATCGTACGCCAACCAACATCGCCGGCGGCATATTGCCCAATCCGGTGAGATAGTCAATTGTCTGAAGAATATACCGGTAGTTCACTGCATTTTGCCGGTCAAAAATATAAATCACGGGATACTTCCGCTGTGCCGACATCTCCATTTCACGAGGCAACAACAATTCCAGCTCCATTGTATCTTTTAATCCCGGCACAAAGGTTCGCTGTACTTTCGCAGGCCTGTATTGCGACAGGGACTGTGAATATGCGCCACTGCTAAAAAGAAATAATACGACTGAAATAAAAGCCCGGGTAATTCGCTGCATCATCCGGTAAAAATAATAAAGACTGTCTTATAGTGAGCAGGATTATGTGCAAAACCTTTATCATTCAAAATGAATAAAAGCTTACAGTATTCCACAAACATACTATTCAACATCCATACATGTTGCGAAAGTGTGTCTCCCGACTCCGACCTTCTGACTCCTGATTGTCGATTTCTACTTCCCCTCCTTCCCCAACTCCTTCAGCAATTTAAAATGTGATCCCACCGCATACCGGAAGCCTGGCATTTCCCGGTATTCCAGCCCGTGCTGTTTTGCCACCGATTTAATAATCGGGGTAATATGCTTATAGTGTACATGACAAACTTTGGGAAACAGGTGATGCGCCACATGCAGGTTCAGACAACCGGTAAACCAGGAAAACACCCTTGATTTCGGGGAATAATCGCTGGTGGTCTCTACCACATGCACCGCCCAGTTATTCTCGATATTGCCATTCTCCGGTACCGGAAAGTTGGTATCTTCTGTAAGGTGACCCGTCAGGAACACAAATACAAGGGTAATCCCGTTCAGAAATTGCCCGAGCAGGAAATAGGTCAGTACCAATAAGAACGGTACATTAAACACAAAAATGGGAATGACAAAAATATAGGCGTAGTAAAATAATTTAAAGAAGATAAACTCGGCCAGGAAGCTCCAGCTGGCTTTGATTTTATTCAGTTTTGTATACCGGATAATGAATTTCAGGTCACGGAATGTGGCATAATTCAGCGTCGACAACGCATAAATAAACGTGGCATAGATATGCTGAAACCGGTGAAACGGTCTCCAGGTATCTTCAGGCGTGAACCGCAGGATTTTATACCCGTTTACATTATTATCCTGTTCATGAATATTGATAAACGTATGGTGTTCCTGGTTGTGCGCGATCATCCATATCTTTTTATTACACCCCAGCACTTCCATAAAATAGCCAAAAAAGTGGTTCAATCCCCTCGACTTAAACAACGCCAGGTGATTGGCATCATGCGCAATGTTAAAGGCAATCATCAGGTGTGAGAATAAATGAGCCACCCCTATTCCCACAGCAACAAAGAAATACTCCTTAAAGTAAATCACTCCGGCCCAGGAAGCCACCCAGAATGCCAGCCAGAAAACCAGCTTAAACCGCATTTCGGTATTCGCACCCATGCTGATTTTATTGCTGACAAAATAGTCATTCACCTGTTTCTTCACATCTTCATAAAAAGAACTGCCCCTGGGGTCCGTTTTGAATTTTACTTTTTCCATGCTGGTCGCTTTAGATAATAACCTTTTACCCCGGTTATGCCGGGCATACTTTTTGAATTGTTTAAATGTTCAGCGTAAGCAACAAAGAGACCTTAGTGCGCACCAGAAAGATGGAAATATCCGGTATGGATATGATCAGAAAAATGGCGGGCCTTAACGTACCTGGTTTTAGCAATCGATACTTAGAAAATAAGCTTCCAGCTACATTTCCGGGGCTTCATTTCCAAGTGCTTGTAATGTACGGAATTATGTAATACAAAAAGGAAATTGTGGAATTAAATGATTGGGATCAGATGACGGATGTCAGATGCCGGGTGTCAGGCCTCAATTGCTCTCTTACGAGTAGAGAGCCCGTACTTCGAACTTTTAAGCCGCCCGGCACTTATACTTCGACAATGCGGCTTCAAAACTCCGGAATAAAAAAAGTGATATTGCCTGCAAATGCAGCCATATACCACTCATTTCCGTTTGCATCATTTCATTGAATGGAGTGCCACCCGGTTGCCCTCCGTATCTGTAAAATGGGCCATAAAGCCATTATTACCAATGGAAGTCTTCGGCAGTAAAATTTTACCGCCAGCGGCCTCCACCCTGGAAAGCGGAACTGCCAGATCCTCACCACCATTCAGGTAAACCAGGCTTCCTTTATCAGAAGGCGTATATCCCTCTTCTTCTACCAAACCACCGCCTATCCCTCCTTGTTCCATATCAGATGGAAACATAGCATACTTCATTCCTTCAAAAGGGAGAATCAGTGTAACATCAAGAACTGCTTCATAAAATTTCTTTGCCCGGCTGAAATCATTTGCCGGGATTTCAAACCAGTTAATTGCATTTTTCATTGTTGATTGTTTAGAGGTGAACAACTAATTTACATGAAAAACACAACATACATCAGTCCTCTAATTCAATGAATATTTTTGTTACTTCCGGGTTTAACATACCCGGTTATACGACCCGCATTTTTTGCAATGCCCACGCCCAACACCATCGGTAACGTAACTTATAAAAGCAATGCTTAATGGGATTCCAGTACTTAATTCCTCTAGTCTCCCATCTTACTCCTGATAAGCTCCGCTATTTTCGGCTGCCCGGCCAGTCTTGCGAGTTCCAGTGCATTATTTCCATCCTGGTTTTTCAAGCTAAGATCGGCTCCCTTTGAGAGCAGGTAACTGACTACTTCAATAAATCCGGCCTTGGCTGCTTCACCCAGCGCAAAATCCCGTTCCTTATCCTGAAGGTTGATATCCGCCCCGCTTTCGACTAATGCTTTCACAATATCCAGGTGTCCTTTACTTGCAGCATGCTCCAGCGGGGTGGCTCCATCTTCTCCCTGTGAATTGATCTCACAGCCCTTTGATATAAAAAACTTTACCAACTCAAGATGACCGTTACGGGCAGCCACCCGCAATGGTGTGTGCCCTTTAAAGCCCCGTTCATCCACATCGGCCCCGGCTGCTGCCAGCAGTTTAGTTATTTCGAGGTGCCCTTCCTGCGCCGCTACCGACATGCAGGAAGACTTAAATTCTTTCCCCTTAAATTTCTGTTCCGCATCAGCCCCGTTTTTCAACAGTAATTCCACCATTTTCGTATCACCGTTCCATACGGCCACCCACAAGGCAAAATGCCCGGTTTTGTTGGCCTTATTCACTTTTTCCCCGCTCTTAATGAGTTGTTCCACCTGTTCGTAGTTTTTAGCGTCAACAGCGTCGAGCAGGGTTTGGGAATAAAGAGATACTGAAAGGAATTGTATAAGAATGAGCTGGATAAAGATGCGTTTCATAAAAAGGTTCAGGCATGTTTACTTTGGTTGTGCCTTCTCAAAAATACCAAATAAATCATATGGTTTTTCCGCAAAATGATCATTCGCAAAATAGACCACTAACACAATATAGCCGACAAACAAAAGCAGGATACCGTACTGAACACCGGATACCCGCTGGATCGGCTGCCGGTCTTTGCGCTCGCAAATTTCACCCGGACAATACTGGGCTTTTTCTTTATACATCAGGCTGTACATTTTACAACCAATGCAGATGCCAAAAGCAGATTCAAAAAACAGGAAGATCAGACAGATCAGGCAGATAATCCCGGTAATCGGACTGTAAGCATTTACAATATTAAAAAAGACAAACATGGTGCCGGACAAAATCACACCAATCACCCAGGCAAATTTCTTTTGCTTCGCTCCCACATATTCAGGATGCTGGTTGCGTACAATCCAGCGACTGAGGATCAGCACGGGGGAAAAGCGGGGACTGATAAAGACCCGGATCAGAAAATCGGTAAAGAATACCGTGATAATATATTTCACCGGGACAAAGTTTTCCCGGAACATGATTGCCATCAGGGAATAAAAAGTACCCAGAAACAAGATACCCGCCCCCGCCCTGATTTCACGCTCATTAAGTACTGGAATAGAGTAGCCGGGCACGGTTTCGCCGAATGAAAAACGTTTGCTCATGTAGTTGGTTTATTGGTTGTTTAAATAATCCTCCAAAAAAATAAACGGGTATACGAAATCGGGGCGTTTCTGTTTTTCACAAACGACCTTTCCCGAACATATAATACAACGATAATGCCGGATCAAAAGTTACCCGGCCGGAAAAAGAATATCCCGCCCGCAGCCGCAAATCTGAATAGAATTTGCCAATCAGCCGGTAATTCAGTCCAGGACTGGCCAGCACCCCCAATTCAAACTTCTTAAACTCCCTGAACTGTGTTATAACCGAACCGATACCCAATGAAGAACGCTCCAGTTCAGACATCTTGAAACGGATCAGCTGAAGTCCGCCCCCGGCAAATAACTGTAAACGCGCAGCAGGGTTTTTCCGCAATTGGTACTCCATGGTGAATGGCAAGAAATCGCCTTTCAAGGTATAAAAATAACTATAACTTAAATAACCTTCTTCAGCAAATTTATACCCATCACCGCTGAAATGCGCCCATGAAAAACGCACACTGAGCCGCGGACTAACTGGCTGGCTGATATTGATATCATAGCCTGTTGCCGAAAATATTTTCTTTTTGCCAGCGCCATTCCTGAATGCATGAATGTCCCGAAAATCGGCTTCATCTATTCCCATACTTACAACATGAAATCCGGCCCCGATGGAAAAGAAATTCTTTTGCTGCTGAGCTTGCATGGAGATAGTTGCCAGCAATAAGATAACAGTGAAGAAGCTGAATTTCATAGTGAAGAAGTTGAAGGTTCAGGGTTTTAAGTTTACTGAAGCAGATGTAATTTAAAAAAAAGATGTCAGATGTGAATTACCGGGTGCGTAATCGCGAGCCCGAACTTCGTACTTCGTACCTCGTACTTTTCCCGACATCCCTATCTTTGCCTTCTAACGACCCTCAACCATGAACCTCGACTTTAACCGCAACGAAGACCAGAACAAACTCCTCCTGAGCGACCTCCGTCAGAAACTGGAAAAAATCCATGAAGGCGGGGGAAAGAAAGCGGCCGATAAACAACACGAAAAAAAGAAACTGACCCCACGGGAAAGGATTGCCTATCTCACAGATAATGGAGCCCCCTTTACAGAAATCGGCGCCTTTGCCGGATATGAAATGTATGCCGAACAGGGCGGTTGCCCGGCTGGTGGTACGGTAGCCGGAGTGGGCTATGTGAGCGGTCGTCAATGTGTGATCCTCGCCAACGATCAGACCGTGAAAGCCGGTGCCTGGTTCCCGATAACCGGTAAGAAGAATGTAAGGTTACAGGAGATCGCGATGGAGAATCATTTGCCCGTGATCTACCTCGTGGACAGTGCCGGAGTCTTCCTCCCCATGCAGGATGAAATCTTTCCGGATAAAGAACATTTCGGCCGTATCTTCCGCAACAATGCCCGTATGAGCGGCATGGGTATCACCCAGATAGCCGCTGTGATGGGCCCCTGTGTGGCCGGTGGTGCCTATCTCCCCATCATGAGTGATGAAACCCTTATGGTGGAAGGGAACGGATCCATCTATCTGGCAGGTCCCTACCTGGTAAAAGCCGCCATTGGGGAAGACATCGATAATGAAACACTGGGTGGCGCCACCACCCATACGGAGATCAGCGGGATCGCCGATTATAAATTCCAATCCGAAGAGGAGTGCATGGACCATATCAAACGGATGATGAGTATGCTGGGTGAAAAAGCCAAAGCAGGTTTTGACCGGATTGCCCCACGGCTGCCGGCAAAGGATCCGAATGAACTCTGTGGAATATTTCCCCCCGATGGGAAAAACTATGATGTGGTGGATATTATTGAACGGATAGTGGACTTGTCCTCCGAAGCTTCAGCGAAGGAGGGCGAAAGCTCCTTCGAACAGTTCAAAGAGGATTATGGCAAAACGATCGTTTGCGGTTATGCACGAATCGATGGATGGGCGGTTGGTATAGTGGCCAATCAACGAAAAATAGTTAAAAGCCGCAAGGGCGAAATGCAGATGGGCGGTGTGATTTATAATGATTCGGCAGATAAGGCCGCCCGGTTTATCCTCAATTGCAACCAGAAAAAAATCCCGCTTGTCTTCCTGCAGGATGTCACCGGTTTTATGGTGGGCAGCCGCAGTGAACATTCCGGTATCATTAAAGACGGGGCTAAAATGGTGAATGCCGTTGCCAACTCCGTCGTACCCAAATTCACGATCGTGATGGGCAACAGTTACGGGGCGGGCAACTATGCCATGTGTGGCAAAGCGTATGATCCGCGTTTTATCTATGCCTGGCCCACTGCTAAAATCGCCGTAATGAGTGGCGACTCTGCAGCTAAAACCCTTTTACAGATACAGGTAGCTTCAGAAAAAGCAAAAGGAAAGGAAGTGAGTACGGAAGATGAAAACAAACTATTGAACGAAATCAGGAACCGCTACGAAAAACAAACTTCTCCCTACTATGCAGCCGCCCGTTTATGGGTGGACGCGATCATTGATCCGTTGGAAACAAGAAAAGTGATTGCAGAGGGAATTAAAGCAGCAAATCATAATCCGGAGATGGGAGAACTTAGAACAGGCGTTTTCCAGGTATAATAACAAGTCGATAGTCAATAGTCGATAGTCGATAGTAACAGCCCCTGCTAATAACCCTCTTTTACCGCTTAAACCTTCAACCCTAAACCTCCATGCAACGCAGACATTTCCTCCACCTCTCCTCCTTTCTTGGTTTGGCCGGTCTCTTTAGTTCAGAAAAAACAAATGCAACAGAAAAGAGCGAAGACAAATACCCGAATGACCGGGCTTACTGGGTTGCCCTCCTGGAAAAAATATCGGCACCCATTCTGGATAATATGAGTAAGGGCACGCTGCGGAAAAATATGATCGTGGAAGTAAGTCCGGCCTGGGACGGACGCCCCAAAGAGGTGGCGTATATGGAAGCATTGGGTCGGTTAATGGCGGGCATCGCTCCCTTTGTAGCCTTGCCGGAAGAAGATAATGCCGAAGGAAGAGTCCGTAAAAAAATAAAAGAACAAATACAACAAAGCCTGGCCCACGCCGTGAATCCGGCCAGCCCTGATTACCTCTACTGGGGCACCCCTCAATCAAGACAACCACTCGTGGATGCGGCCTTTATAGCCCAGGCACTTATTGCCGCACCAGCAGCTTTGTGGATGCCACTGGATGACATGACAAAACAACGGTTGATTCATGAATTCAAAACTATCCGGCAGATAAAACCGGCCAACAATAACTGGGTACTCTTTGCCGCGATGATTGAAAGTTTCCTGCTCCTTATCGGGGAAGCAATTGATGCACCCCGAATAGACACAGCCGTGGATACGATCGAAAAATGGTATGCCGGGGACGGCTGGTACAAAGACGGAGAAAAATTCCATTTCGATCATTACAACGGTTTTGTCATACACCCGATGCTTTGTGAAGTACTCCGGGTAAACGTGGAGAAAGGGCGAATGGATAAATCACGTTATGAACGGGCTTATAAAAGAATGCAACGCTATGCTTCTTTCCAGGAACGTTTTATCTCCCCCGAAGGAACCTTCCCTGTATTCGGCCGGTCCTCCACTTACCGGGCGGGGGCCTTTCAGCCATTAACCAAACTGGCTCTGGAACATTCGCTACCCAAAGACATAGTACCGGCACAGGTTCGTTGCGGACTCACCGCTGTATTGAAAAAATTATTTATCCCGTCTTCCTTTACCAAAGAGGGTTGCCTTACTCTTGGCCTGGTGGGCGATAAGCAATCTGCCATTGCCGACTCCTATTCCAATACCGGAAGTTTGTACCTGACCGCTTATGTATTCCTGCCGCTTGGCTTACCCGCCAACGATCCCTTCTGGTCAGGCCCCTTTACCGAGTGGACACAACGGAAGGCCTGGGGCGGAAAAGAGTTTGCGAAGGATTATGCAGTAGAGTACTAGGTAGTAGTTAGAAGTTAGTAGTTCGTAGCCTGCCTGCCGGTAGGCAGGTCAACTGCCCCTCCTAAGAAAGCGCCTGAGGTTCTGAAAATCTGATGATCAATCCTTATCTTTCCCCTATGAAACCCACCATTTTTACGGTTCTCTTCCTCCTCCTTTCAACCTTGGCCTTTTCGCAGGAACGCCAGCAATCCATGAAAGTGCTGATCGGGAAAAATTTTTCACTTGCTGCTTCCCAATATAAACTGCTGGAAACAAATACGCCTGATTCCCTGATGCCCCGATTCTTTGATCCGGCCGCTAAAAAAGCGGGCACCAGTGATACCAAGTGGTGGTGCAGCGGCTTCTATCCGGGCAGCCTGCTCTATATTTATGAGTATACAAAAGAAGAAGAGATCAGGCGCCTGGCCGAGAAACGATTAGGCATACTCGAAAAAGAAAAACATTTTACCGGCAACCATGACCTGGGTTTTATGATGTTCTGCAGCTTTGGTAATGCTTACCGGTTGCTGGGTAAACCCGAATATAAGGAGGCTGTCATGACAGCTGCCGGATCCCTGGCAACACGCTACCGGCCTTCCATCCAATCCATCCAGTCATGGAACAGCAGCGGGCGGCTGAAATGCCCGGTGATCATTGACAATATGATGAACCTGGAATTGCTGTATTGGGTGAGCAATAACGGTGGAGACGCCCGGTACCGGGAGATCGCACTCACCCATGCCAATACCACCCTCCGTCATCATTTCCGCCCGGACAACAGCAGTTACCATGTACTGGACTGGGACCTGGACAAGAAAGAAATCATAAAAAAGCTTACCTGGCAGGGGGCGGCAGACTCATCGGCCTGGGCCCGCGGACAATCCTGGGGGCTTTATGGATTTACGACGATGTATGCTTACTCTCAACACAAACCCTACCTGGATCAGGCCAGGAATATCGCCCACTACCTGTTGAATCACCCCAATCTGCCCGCCGATAAAATCCCCTTTTGGGATTACAATGCACCAGGAATCCCCGGTACATATCGTGATGCCTCTGCAGGTGCTATAATGGCATCCGCCTTGCTTGAGTTGGCTCAGTATGTCAATAAAAAAGAAAAGAAAGAATTTGTAGCAGCTGCTGTAAAAATAATTCGTTCTCTATCTGCCGAAGACTACCTGAGCCGGCCAGGTGAAAACGGCGGTTTCTTAATCAAACAGAATGTGGGATCTTTACCGCATAAAAGCGAAGTGAATGTATCACTCACATACGCTGATTATTATTTCCTGGAGGCCATGCTCCGTTACAAAAAATGGTACCTGAAAAAATAAGATGAGCACTACGATCACGATGTATACGGACGGATCTTCGAGAGGCAACCCGGGGCCCGGTGGCTATGGCACGATACTCATGAGCGGACATCACCGCAAGGAATTGTCGCAGGGATACAAACGCACCACCAATAACCGGATGGAACTGATGGCTGTGATTGCAGGGCTGAAAGCGTTAAAAAAAGAAGGAATGCAGGTTACGGTTTATTCCGACAGCCAGTATGTGGTTCGAGCCTGGGAAGAAGGCTGGCTGAAAAACTGGATTAAAACGAATTTCAAAGGCGGCAAAAAAAATCCTGATCTCTGGCGCGAGTTCTACGAACTCTCCCACAAGCATCATATAAAATTCAAATGGGTGAAAGGCCATGCCGATAACCCTTTCAATAACCGTTGCGATGAGTTAGCCACTGCAGCGGCGGATGGAGCCCATCATACATTGCTGATTGATACCGGCTTCGAAGAAAGCTAATCCAGCCTGCGGCAGGCAAAAAAAATCCCGCACTTGCGGGATTAAATAAGTTTAGGTGGCTATTCTTACGCCAGTCTGATCTCGGCTTTCTTATGTGTCATCAGGTTATATGCCATTGCAATCACCGGCACAAACACCAGCGTGGCCATTACAGAATTCTTGAAGAAGGGCAACCCCGCTTCATAGCAAAGCATAAGTCCGCTGAATGTTTTGGGATACATGGCTTCCGCTCCGGAACCAGTCCATACCATTAGGTTAGATACCAGGAAGAATACCGTGGGGGCCAGTAATCCACCGGCCAGTAAAGAACCATAACTCCGGCCTTTCAATCCCCAACCGATCAGTGTGGAGATCAGGAGAATCGCATAATTTTTCCATTGACCACCATAGAATCCCGGGTAATCAAATAAACCTTGTTGGAATAATACCTGGATGACCACATCACTGAAAAACAGCGCGAGCAGGGGTAAAAGGAATGAATTATCTTTTTGCTTAATGATAAAACCGGAAAACAAAGCAATGGCAATCACCGGGGAAAAACCTGACCATTCGAAATTTGGTCCGAAGTAAAGTTTGCAGGCAGTGGCAATCGCTACTAAAGCTATTGTGAAAAGGATTAAACGACCGTTGAGCTTCATACAAAATGATTATAATGTGAGGCAAAATTAACTGAATTGACCCAAATGGATACACTACTTATTCACGATTGTGGATACCCTCTCCGGCCCTGAAAACCGTACAATCCGAAGCGGCGGCCAGGTACACGGTTTCCCCGGGAAAGATCACTGCGGAGGGGTTGCCGGGTCTGAGTTTTACCAGATTTTCGTCATCATCCAGTTCAGCCTGCCCGGCGGTCAACAGGACGATTTCCACCCCTTCTGACGTAAAACTGACCGTTTCCCCGGCTTTCAGTTCAAACATACTGAGCCTGAAATCCGGTACAGGTGTGGAAAAACGTTGTTCCGACTCCTCTCCCATTTCACCGCGGATCACCCGGGGGTGGGTGGCTTCGCATTTCACATGTTTGAGTAATTCGGGTACATCAATATGCTTGGGAGTAAGACCACCCCGTAATACATTATCTGAATTGGCCATCAGTTCCACATTAGCCCCTTCCAGGTAAGCATGAGGCAGACCGGCATCCTGAAATATCCCTTCCCCTGCCTGCAGCTGTACCAGATTAAAGAGATATATAGAAAAGATCCCACGATCGAGGTTCTCTTCACCCGCAAAAGTGATAGCGGCACGGGCAGCCCAGAAATCAGGGTTATCCTTTTTCAGTACGCCGGCCTTATAAAGCGGCAGGATACGTTCCACCAATGAGCGCAGCATGGTATTCACCTGTTCAGCCGGCATCTCCATAATGTATTTATATAAAGCCGCATATCCGCCAGACTGAAATACGGGCAGAAGTGGTTTCAGTTCATCTATAGCATCCAGCGTGGCCTTTAGTTCCGGTTCGGGTTTAAACCCATGGAGCAGCCAGAACTCTCCCAGGGCCACCATCATCTCGGGCTTATGATTCGCATCCTTATAATTGCGATGCGCAGCAGTCAGCGGTATGCCTTCCGCATTTTCCCGGGCAAATTCAACCACGGCATCCTTTTTAGAAGGATGTACCTGAATGGACAACATATCTTTGACATCCAGCACTTTTAATAAATAAGGCAGCTCTCCGGCCAGACTGTCCAGCCCCCCACGGGCTCCTTTCTCAAATTCCACCTCAGCCACACCCAACGGGTGGGTACCCATCCAATATTCGGCAAATGGCTGCTTTATGGAATTATCCTGTTGTAATAACGCGGGAATCAGGGAAAATCCTCCCCAGTCGTAGTGTTTAATAACGCCTTTTAATGAGAATACTCCCTTCATGGTTTTAATGGTTGGTTTTATCTTACTGTAAAGATAAGTTATGGCAGCGCACAACGAACTGGGAAAAGAAGGCGAAAATCTCGCTGTTAAATGGTTAGCGGATAAAGGATATACAATCCTTCAACGAAACTGGCAACAACATCCTCATGAGATCGATATTATTGCCAAAAAAGGAAAGTTCCTGCACTTCATTGAAGTCAAAACCCGGAAAGGCAATGAGGAAACACGACCCGAAACCAGCGTCACCCGCCAGAAATTCAGGAACCTGAAATGGGCCGCTAATGCCTATCTCCGTCAGAACCCGGGCCACCCCTGGATACAATATGATATTCTGGCGATTACGATGAAACAGTGGGGAGAAACGGAGTATTTTCTGATAGAAGATGTCTATATATGATTTGCCGGAAGCCCAATTAGCTAATTTGCTAATTAGCCAATCAGACAACACGTTCCATCATCTTCTCCACCAGTTTGAATGTAGCCGGACAATACTCCACATTCTGTTTGTGAATATGTACATAATCCTTAAACTTCTTACTCAGGTGAGGGAAGCCGGCACAATCATCGGGACGAATAGCATAGATGGAGCATTTATTATCTTTCAGATTGAGAAATTCACAGGGCGTCCATTTATTCATCCAGTCACGCTCACCACCACGCTCTTGTTTAAGGTACTTCTTTTTGAATTCGGGAATGGTCATCTTGAAATGCGCCGATATACGTTTCAGGTCTTTCGGATTATACGTCGGCGTCATGGTTTTGCAACAGTTGGCACAGGACAGACAATCCGTCTCGGCCCAGACTTCCTTTTCCATAACAGCGATCTGTTTATCGAGTCCGCGGGGGGCTGTTTTTTCCAGTTTGGAGAGGAAACGGCGCATGCCGGTTTTACGGTGACGGGCTTTCTGATTAAAGGAACGGAGGTTTACGGGTGGAATCTTACTCATAGCCCCGAAGATAATAATTGAAGTCAAACCTGCAACAGGGGAAAAGAATTTTCATTCCACCCTGCAATGTTTATTTTTGTAAGAACCAAATTAAGAGATATGAAAGCCCTGTTTCCTGTACTGGCCGCCGCCGTCGTGATTGCCGCTGTCAGTTCCTGTAATAACGCCGCTCCTGTAGCCCCAAAAACCTTTTGTGATACGGCCTGTCTGAAAGATACCCTGAAATTCAAAGGAACCGATCCTAAAGCACCTACCGTATTTATCACGACCAAAGAATGCGGTCCGGACAGCATTATCTGGAGTTATAACGGTATGGGTTCCGACCGTAAGACCGGCTTTACCTATCTGCTGGGCGCAACCGTGAAAATGAACAAGGACTATGTACGCTGCTATTTCAATAAAACGGAAGCCGCCTGGCTGATGTTTAATGACTGTATCACCGGCCGTGGATTCCAGATTAAATTACCCTACGATAAAAATGCCAGCTTCAGCCTGAAAAGCAGCGGCATCAACAGCCTCGATAAAAAATTCGTAGTTGCCGAAAACCTGGTGGCCAATACCGATCGGGGTAATATTTATGTAGAAGACATGAACACCGGCAAAAAAGCTATGATGACCTTTGGCCAGAAACTGGATATCGACTACGATGCCCTCCACGAATACATCGACTCCGTAAATATCAGCAACGACCGCATCTGGGTGAAAATTCTGGTAGAAAAGAATTGGGTGGAAAAAGAGAAGAAGATTGTGCTGGAGTAATGAGTCAATTAGCAAATTAGCTAATTAGCTAATTTGCTAATTTGCTAATTCTTTTATTATGTGGGACCCGTATAAAAAAGGCTTCAAAGCATACCTCCAGCTGGAAAAATCCCTTTCGGATAATTCGGTGGAAGCCTATCTGCGGGATATGGAGCATTTCACCAGTTTCCTGCAGGCCCAGGAACGGATGGTGAATCCGGATGCAATAGAACTAAAAGACCTGCAGCAATTCCTGAAATGGATCAGTGAACTGGGTATGTCGGCCGGCTCACAGGCCCGGATGATTTCCGGTATCAAATCTTTTTACAAATATTGTTTGCTGGAACAAATCAGCCGAAAGGATCCCACCACCCTGCTGGAAGCCCCTAAACTGAAAAGAGCCTTACCCGATGTGCTGAGCTTTCAGGAAATAGAAGCCATGATCGGAGGGATTGACCTCAGCAAACCTGAAGGTCCACGCAATAAAGCGATACTGGAAACCATGTACAGCTGTGGCTTACGGGTAAGTGAAGTGGTAGGATTGAAAATATCACAACTTTATCCCGAACTGGGATTTATCCGGGTCATCGGTAAAGGGGATAAAGAACGACTGATTCCCATTGGCAAAAGCGCGATAAAGTATATCACGATTTATAAAAACCAGGTACGGGTACATACGCAGCCCACAAAGGGCAATGAGGATATTCTCTTCCTCAATAACCGGGGGAGTAAATTATCCCGGGTCATGATATTTTATATCATAAAAGATCTGGCCCTGAAAGCCGGAATTAGCAAAACCGTTTCCCCGCATACTTTCCGGCATTCCTTTGCCACACACCTGGTGGAGGGCGGCGCCGATCTCCGGGCTGTGCAGGAAATGCTCGGTCATGTCAGCATCACTACCACTGAAATCTATACCCACCTTGACCGGGAGTTTTTAAGAAAAACACTGGAACAGTTTCATCCGGGTTTCCGGGGTTAGCTTGCTGTACAATGAAAATTGAGCATTGAACATTGAAAATTGTTTTTGGAATAAGAAATATTCAATATTCAATGTTCAATGTTCAATTCTCAATTCTCAATTTTCATTATTCATTATTGTACCACCACAAACCTTTCCCCGATCTTTTCTCCGGAGTCTTTATTTATCATAGATAACAGATAATTTCCAGCCGCTGTAACCGGCAGCTCCAGACTCAGGACACGGGCGCCCGAATCAATCCAGATTTCCTTTTGCTGAATCAGCTGACCGGAATAAGAATAAATGGCCAGCTGATAATACCCTTCCTTCATTTTATCAAAACTGATATGCAGGGATGTACCTGTTATCACAGGATTGGGAAACAGTATCAGCTTCCTCACAGGAGCGGGAACAGGTATTTCCGCTGGTTCTTTAATGACTTTACGGCTTTCTGAAACATTCCCCATCACCACATATCCTTTGGTATAACCACTATGGGAGGTTATCACCGCTTCCGGCAATGATGCGGCCCGGGGTTCCAGCTTTATCAATATGCCTTCCCTGAGGTCGTTTTCCTTATTAATAATTATTGTCCGGGGTTCAAAACTCACGGCACTGATCCGTATGGAATGCCCGTTTTTAATAAACGTGGTATCCAACACAAAAGCCCCGTTTTCATCGGCAGCCCTGGCCAGTCCGTTCCCGGGATCAATACTGGCATAGGGAACCGGCAGCCCCTGCTGGTCCGTCACCCGTCCTTGTATAAATGCCTGTTTGATCATAGGAACATTCTTCGTGGCTGTATCCATTTCCTTTGGTAACTGCGGCCGGCGAACCACCAGCCCCATTATCAGTTCACCCGGACGCTGCCGGTTTTTCGTGGTATCACTCAAGGACAACTGTACCGGTTTTCCCGTGGTCCGCTGCGCCCCCGCCTCAGATACAAATAAGGCCGGCAGCATGATCTGGAAAAAATACCGGAACCAGGGAATCCGCTTCTTTTGCATTTCCAGCGGGCGTTCCAGCTGATCGTTCATAAACCGTCCGCAGACAGATCCCGCAGACGGCTTTTTAAAGAACTGCACCAGTTCACGGTCACTCATAACCGAAAAATCCACCACCTGTTTCTGACAGGCCCCGCAAAAGCGGCCTTTATCATCCGGGGTCATATTGTCCCAGTTCTCATGACAAGGTTCCGTGACTTTCAATTGTAGTTTGCTGCCCATAAAAAAGTATTTATTGAATAATTACTTTCCCGGATGCAGCTAACCGGCCGTTTACATAAACCCATTTCACCATATTCACGCCGTCCTTTGAACGAATAGTTCGTTTCCGCCAACCTGAACCACTCTACTATCGTCAGCTGGCCCGTTCATGGTTGCCTGCATGCAGAAAGAGGGGCTTTAAATACCAGCAATAAAAAAGGGGCTGACCTGCCGGCACAGCCCCATATCAGGAACGCTGCAAAAGAGACTAATTACGGGAAGGACCAGAACCCACTTCCACTTCCTGTACAGCAGCAGGTTCTTTCCCTTTGGTCAGCAACCGGGCACTCTCCACCAGGCGGATAAATTCGGCCCGGTATCCTTCCTCATCTGTGGTCTTTGCCTTTCTGGCCAGATTCAGCACATTGTCATAACTGGCAGCTGCTTTGAAATCAGAATTACGGAGCAGAAGACCGAATTCAGCAACAGCAGCAGCAAAACGGAAATTCTCAGAGGTCCTGGCTATGGATACCGATTTATCCAGTACCGGATGCGCAATCATTTTACTGACATCTCCATCAGGAGCTTTATATCTGAATTTAACGGTGAGTATCTCATCCCGGGAAGCTTTTACAGCCACTTCCTCTTTCGGTGCCTGGTATTTCAGGGGATCCACCGTATTCAGAAATGAGCTCTTCACCCCCACCGGTATTACTTCATACAGGGCCGTAACGGTATGGCCACTGCCAAGTTCACCGGCATCCTTTTTATCATTATTAAAATCCTCTTTCGCCAGCATCCGGTTCTCATAGCCGATCAGCCGGTAGGCCTGTACATTGGCGGGATTAAATTCAACCTGAAGTTTTACATCTTTGGCAATGGTGAATAATGTACCACCGAATTCATTCACCAGTACTTTCTTTGCTTCCGTGATACCATCAATATAGGCATGATTGCCATTGCCCTTATCGGCCAGTTTCTGCATTTTGGCGTCCTGGTAATTTCCCATTCCGTACCCAAGTACGGTGAGAAACACACCGCTTTTTCTTTCCTGTTCAATCAGGGTTTCCATATCCTGATCACTGCTGGCACCCACATTAAAGTCACCATCCGTACACAGGATTACCCGGTTGTTTCCTCCTTTTGCAAAATAATCACGGGCTGTTTTATACGCCAGCTTTATACCGGCACCACCCGCCGTGGAACCTCCGGCTTCGAGTTTTTCAATGGCCTCCATGATTTTTCCTTTTTCCTTTCCTGATGTAGAAGGCAGTACTAATCCGGCCGCACCGGCATATACCACAATCGCCACTTTATCCTGTTCACGCAATTGTTCCACCAGCATTTTCATAGAAGCTTTTACCAGGCCCAGCCGCTCGGGTCCCTGCATTGATCCGGATACATCAATCAGGAAAACCAGGTTGGAAGCAGGCAGATTCTCGATGGGTATTTTTTTACCCTGCAAGCCAATCAGCACCAGTTTATGGTCTTTGTTCCAGGGGGCATCTGAAATTTCCGTGTTAATGGAAAAAGGATCATTCCCGGAAGGTTGCGGGTATTCATATTTAAAGTAATTCACCATTTCCTCAATACGAACCGCATTGGCCGGAGGCAACTGGCCATTGTTCAGAAAACGACGCATATTGCTATAGCCGGCCGCATCCACATCAATCGAGAATGTGGAGAGCGGCTGCTCAATGGCGGTTGAAAATTTATTTTCATTGATCACATCATAACTTTCCCCATCAAAAAAACCGGGTTGCTGATCATAATACAGATACCCGTTATTGCCAGTAACCTGTACACCAGGCACCCGGCCAGCTAACTGTTTTGCAAACCCATTGGAGCCAACCGGTGCGGAATGCACCTGCGCCACTGACCCGGTCATATCCCGTCGCTTCTGGGTTGCATAACCGGTTACCACCACTTCAGACATGGTAAGAGTTTCCGGTACCAGAACCGCATCATTATTACCAGTCGCCTTAACGGGCTTTTCCTGTGCCGCAAAACCAAGGGCGGAAAAGACCAGAGTGCCGGATGAGCGGGACAAGGTTAATTTATAGGTACCATCGGTCCCCGTCATGGTTCCTTCTTTTGTTCCTTTTAAAACTACTGAAGCATAGGCCACAGGACTGCCCTTATCATCCGTTACTTTACCACTAATCGTAATGCCGGTAACAGGGCGGAAGGCCAGCATAAATACCAGTACAGGAGCCAGCAGAATAAGAAATCGTTTCATATTATCGCATTTTCATACCCTGATGCGGGTATTTTAACCTTTGCATAAAGCATGCATAAAATTTTTATTCCCTAATTTTAAGCCCTTGGCGTTTATCCGGCACATATCACACTCCTCACTGTCTGACAAAGAACTCGTTACCCTTTATAAAGAAAAGGGAGAGATGACCGTGCTGGGAGAACTTTATCAGCGATATATGGAGCTGGTTTATGGGGTCTGCCTCAAATATTTCAAGGAACCGGAACGGGCCAAAGACAGTGTGATGCTGATTTTTGAGGAATTGGTATCAAAATTGAAAAAGCATGAGGTGGAGAATTTCCGGGCCTGGCTGCACCAGTTGGCCAAAAACCACTGCCTGATGCAACTCCGGACGCCCAAAAACATGAAAACCGTGGAATTCAACCCGGACTTTGTGCAATCGGAAGAAAACCCGCATCTGAATGCTGTACTGGAGAAAGAGGAGAATTTCAGAAAGCTGGAAGACTGTCTCGGGACCCTCTCCGGCGAACAACAGGCCTCTATCCGCCTGTTTTACCTGGAAGGGAAATCCTATAACGAAATTGTGGACCAGACCGGGATGGAATGGAACCAGGTAAGAAGCCTGATCCAGAATGGCCGGCGAAACCTTAAAAACTGTATGGACAAGGCCGGAAATGAAGAAAACGAGATTATTTAAAAAAAACTGAACTTTATACAGCCGTATGGCAGACGGGCAAACCATAAAAATCTATTCAGCAGCGGATATTGAAAAATATCACAATGGAAAGCTGTCTCCCGCAGAAATGAATGCGATGGAGAAAGCCGCCCTGGAAGATTCGTTTTTGGCGGATGCAATGGAAGGGTATGACAACAAAATACTGACCATCCCGGCTGATATTACTGAATTAAAAGAAAGACTGGCACGCCGCCTTAGTGAAGACAATAAGGTAGTCGCCTTGCCGGGCAGTGGAAAATCCTCCTTCCCCTGGATGCGGGCCGCTGTAATGACGGGCGTTCTGGCAGGTGCGGGTATACTGGCTTACCTTTTCATGTTCAATGATAAAGACACAACGATTGCACAGGCTGACCCGGTAAAGAAAGAACCGGAAATCAAAGCCGCTGGTCCGGCAACACCGGCCGCCCCTGAACCGGGCACAACTGCGCCCTCTGCCACCACGATCAGTACCGACAGCAGTTATTTCGTAAAACCTTCCTATAATTTCTCTACAGAAAGAGATTCAAAAAATACACTCAGCAATACACCGGTGGTAACACCGGAGAATGTTGTAACTAGTAATAGTAAAGTACTGGATAAAGAACCGGCGATGGCGGCGGAAGAAGTAGTGGTGACCGGATACGGCACACAAAAAAAAGAAACAGCGGACAGGGATGTGGCAAAAAAACTGGAGGAATCGAAAGCGGCAGATGACTATTATGCAAAACAGACTGCCGCCAAAAGAAAAGCAGTTGCCCCCGGTGCCCCGGCTAAAACCAGTGATTTCCCCGATTTCAAAACCAATATCTTCCGGGGCCGGGTAACCGATGCCTCCAATTTCGGAGTGCCCTTTGCCAAAGTAACCAACACGGAAGACAATGTAGGTACGTATACAGATGCCCGCGGTTATTTTAACCTGACCTTCCCCGATTCTGTCCTGCAGGTACAGGTACACTCTATCGGTTTTGAAAACAGCGTCACCCGGTTGCGGAATACAGCCAGCAATAATCAGATCATTCTACAGGATGACAGGAAGTTAAATGCACTGGTGCTCAGCAATCAGCGTCCTAATAATGCTATTGTCCGTTCCCAGAACAATATGCTCAAAGTGGAAGAACCTGAACCGGCAGACGGTTGGGAAAACTATGATACCTATATTGCCAATAACGTGGAAGTGCCTGAGGAATACCGGGCTAAACCCACTGCCGGTGCGGCTGTTACCGTCTCCTTTGAAGTAGATAAAAACGGCGAGCCGGTGAATATCCGCGTGGAAAAATCACTCTGCGAAAAATGTGATAAGGAAGCCATCCGCCTGATTAAAGAAGGTCCGAAATGGAAACAGAAGGCCCGCAATGGACGCACCACTATAACGATCCCCTTCAGCCAGCTGTTTTAATCCACAGCAATACATGCGTGGGTTTTATTCCCTTACCTTCGCTTTTCAAAATTGCATATTATGAAAAAAGTATTTTTAACCTCTCTGGCTGCTTTATGCCTGTTCGTGGCTGAAGCCCAGCTCAAAACACCTGCTCCCAGTCCTACACAAACCATTAAACAGGACTTCGGTCTTGGTAATGTTGAATTATCCTATTCACGCCCTGCCATGAAAGGAAGAAAAGTATTTGGCGACCTCGTTCCTTTCGGTAATGTATGGCGCACAGGGGCCAACAGTGCTACCACGCTTACCTTCAGCGATGAAGTAACCATTGGTGGTAAAAAAGTGCCCGCCGGTAAATATGGCCTGCTCAGCATCCCGGATAAAAACAGCTGGACCCTGATCATCAGCAAACAATTGGATGTAACCAGTCCGGCCGCTTATAAACAGGAAAGTGATGTGGTTCGCGTTGTAGTGAACTCAATGAAAATGGAAACTAAACTGGAATCATTCACCATGCAGTTTGCCAATTTAAAACCCACCAGCTGTGAGCTGCATATCATGTGGGAAAACACAGCTGTGTCGCTGCCGATCAGCACCGATGTGGAATCAAAAGTTATGGCCCAGATAGACCAGCTGATGAATAAAGACACCCGTCCTTATTTCAATGCCGCCATGTATTACATGGATAATGGTAAAGATCTCAATCAGGCACTGGTCTGGTTTGATAAAGCCGTTGAATTAAATCCTTCTGCATTCTGGATTCATCATCAGCGCGCCAATTGCCTGGCCAAACTCGGCAAAAAAGCAGAAGCTAAAGCCGCTGCTGAAAAATCAAAAGAACTGGCTGCCGCCGCTCAGAACGGTGACTATGTTACTCTGAATGAAAAGTTGCTGGCTGAACTGAATAAATAAATCAGTCGATAGTCATTAGTCGTTAGTTGTTTGTTGATAGTAGTTACTATTGACAAACGGCTAACGACTTCTCATTTTATTCAGTATCCAGGTCAATCCCACTACGCCAAATGCTCCGATCGGATTGAGCCAGAGAAAGCCCATTTTGAATACGCCCAGTTTGGTCATAATAAAAACCAGCAGGACGAACAATTGCGCGAGAATAGCCGCCCAGAATACAACCGTACTGTCCGTAATTTTCTTCATAAAAAAGGCAACCAGAAATACCCCCAGGATCACTCCGTAAAACAATGAACCAAGGATATTCACCGCCTCAATCAGGCTGTTACCGATATTGTAGGTAAACATCGCCACGATAATACAGAAGACACCCCAACCCAATGTATACCACTTGGAGAGCCTGTATTCTTCCTCAGGTGTATGTTCTTTTTTAGAAAAACGCCGGTGAAAATCAACCATCGAACAGGAGGCCAGTGAGTTAATCGCCGCGGCAATACTGCCCCAGGAGGCCAGGAAAATAATAGCAATCAGCAGTCCAACCAACCCGACAGGCAGGTGATCCACTACAAACCGCAGGAAGATATAATTGGTATCGTTGCCATCTCCGCCGGGAACTTTTTCATTCAGCCAGTTCACCACTTTCTTCCGGAGATTGTCAGACTCTTTTTGTTTCAACAGCAATGCAGCCACCGCTTTATCGGCCTGTTCCGCCGTGCCGCCATCACGGGCCAGGGCATAATCGGCTACCAATTGCTGCTTGATCCGCCCGATGGAATCATACTGATGCTGTACCTGTTTTAAGGAATCGGCATAGGCGGACTGTTCCAGTTTTTTAATCTGTACCACATTAAAAAAAACAGGCGCCTTATTAAATTGATAGAACGTAAACACCAGTACGCCCACCAGCAGGATCAGGAACTGCATCGGTACTTTTACAATCCCGTTCATCAGCAAACCCATCCGGCTTTCGGTCAGTGATTTAGCCGTCAGATAACGGCCCACCTGGCTCTGGTCGGTACCGAAGTATGACAGGGCCAGGAAAAAACCACCAATAATCCCGCTCAACAAATTATACTGGTCACTCCAGTTGAACCCTTTCTCTGTAAAACCGGTGGTGATCACATTCAGTTTACCGAGTTTTCCGCCCACTTCCAGCGCGTCTATAAAACCCACATTGGCCGGCAACATTCTGACCACCATCCAGGCGGCCAGAAACATGCCCGTAAATACAATGATTAACTGGAGCTGTTGAGTATAAGCCACCGCTTTGGCTCCGCCGGTAATGGTATAGATTATCAGCAATCCTCCCATAAACAGGTTGGTCCAGATGATATCCCAGCCCAGTAAAGAAGAAAGAATAATGGAAGGAGCAAACACACTGATACCGGTGGAAAGACCCCGTTGCAGGAAAAACAATAATGAGGTCAGTGTTCTTGTCTTGCCGTCGAACCGTTGTTCCAGGTACTCATAGGCTGTAAACACTTTCAGTTTACTGAAAATGGGTACAAAAAAAATACTGATCACCACCATGGCCAGCGGAATCCCGAAATAATACTGTACAAAACGCATCCCGTCGGTATAGGCCTGTCCCGGGGCGGATAAAAAAGTGATAGCACTGGCCTGGGTACCCATTATACTCAGCAGTACCATGCCCCAGGGAAGACTCCGGTTGCTCAGGAAATAACCGTCAAGCGTATGCGCAGTACGGCTTTTATACAATCCGTACGACACAATGGCCAGCAAGGTTACAATCAGGACTATCCAGTCTAACTGGCTCATGCAAATCGTTTGGTGATCAGAAAGAAAAGCAGGATCAGCAGTACGAGAATACTGAGTACAAAAATGTACCAGCCCTTCCAGCTGCCAAATAATGGGATCTTATCGGGTTCTTTTTCCTGCATATTATTTCCGGGTGGAACGCAGCCAGCCGGTCAGTACCACCAGGATACCCAGCACCAGCCCGATCAGGATGCCCACCCTGATCTTTTTTATCATGATACCCAGGGCCAGCCCGAGTACAATGGCAAATATAAAGGCCATTTCCCCGCGCTTTGCATCCGGCTTACGTACTTCAGCCATCAGAATCCTTTTTTCTTGTTTAAAGCAATGATATTGGCCAGCAGGCGGTAGGCGCCCGGTACACCGGCCGGCAGTTCACGGAAAAACACCAGCCCCGTATAAGTAAACCAGCCTTTCCCGTATTTTGTTACCAGTAAACTTCCTTCATCTGCTTTCTCTTCAGGATCTGCCATACTGATCAGCTTCTCCATCTTGCCCGATGTGTCAACCGCATGGTAAATACTTCTTTCCTGTATCCAGCCGGTAAAATCGTCCGCATTGATCTTATTCGGAAAATTAAACACCGGGTGCTCCGGCTTCAGGATTTTCACGGCCGCATGCTCATCCGTCACCCGGGTTCGGGTGATATTGAAGGGATAAGGCCCGATCTTAGCCCGTACCGGTCCGATCTGATTGCTGGTGTTATACTGCACAATCAGGTTTCCCCCTTCATTCACATACTTCATCAGCTTTTCATAATGCTTGTTCATCCAGTCATGTGTATTATAAGCCCGCACGCCGGTTAGTATCGCGTCAAACTGAGAAAGATTATTCTTAGCCAGTTCCTTATCACTCAACAAGGTTACTTCATACCCCATTTGTTCCAGTGCTTCCGGCACCTTATCTCCCGCTCCGGTTATATACCCGATTTTTTTATTGTACGTTTTCAGATCAGCGTACCTGATTTTCACTTCAGCCTTATGGAAATAACTGATCCATGGTATATGATCATACCGGATTTCATGTTTATCCTGTGCTGACTGTTTATCACTACCATCGTTTAATGAAAATTGAAGCAGCCCGCTTTTCTTTTCAGCAGCAGCTTCATACTCCAGTTCCATTACCTGGTCCCTGGCCTGCACCAGCAACTGTTCATTACTGATCTTAACAGTTTTAAGCAACCCGGCTTCCTCACTGGCCGCCTGCAGTACCGCATTATATCCTTTTTTCATACCCTTCACCAGAATGGTACTTTTCACAGTCGTGCGCTCGTTGGTCACCAGTTTCAGGTCTTCCGCAGGAGTGACGGTAACCGGCGGTATTACTACCAGCGGCTGATACAACTCGCCTTTTACAGGGTCTGTAAACTTATAACGAACCGGCCGGGCAAAGCGAAAGGATTCACCAAAAATTTTCACCTGCATCACCGCCTCATAGGAAGCATCCGCATCCGGCTGGCCGATCTTTTCCTGTTCTGTTACATTGAATGACCCTTCCTCCATTTTATTCGCCAGCCAGTATGGTTGTGAAATTTCTTTATCCGCCGGTACATAAATGCTTTTTGAGAATAACAGGTTCCTGTTTTTCTCCAGCTTTTTATTTAAAAGGGTATCAAACCGGCCCACGGATACACTTTCCAGCACCGCCTCTGTACCCAACCGGTTATTCAGTGCAATATTGATCCGTACTGAATCGGTCTGTACCGCAAACTGTTCAGTAGTGGTGGCATCCATAAACATTCCGCTGCATTGGGCAATGAGCTGATGGACTTCCCGCAACTTCTGCATTTTCCAATAATGATCCGGAAGTTCTTTCATCTGCTGGTACAGCTGCACCAGTCCCTGCACGGATTTCTCAGGATGCAAAAGATCAAAACGGGCAATGACACTATCCAGTTTTGCAGCAATGGCATCCCCTCCTTTCACACGTTTCCAGCTTTGTTCTATACCGTCCAGTAATTCATTAACAGGCTGATCTCCCTGGGTGGATCTGAAATACTCCCAGGATTCTCCACGGCTGGCCGGTACGCCGAATCCCTGGCTCTTATGCTGACTGCGGCTTTCGGCAGCAATCTCACCATAACTTCTTCCCAACAGGGGATTATAACCGCCCACATCCACTTTAAACTGATCTTCCCTGGTAGTATTATTCCCGCCAAAGTTGAACGTATTCCAAAGTACCCGGCGGGTCTGCCAGGTGGTTACATACTTTAATTGTTCCGGAAACCGTGAAGGATCCGCTGCCGCGGCAAACGCTTCATTCGCCAGTATAGCGGAAGCGGTATGATGTCCGTGACCACCTTCACCGGTAGTTGGAAAACGCGTTACAATTATATCGGGCTGGAATTTCCGGATCACCCACACCACATCGGACAGTATCTTTTCCTTATTCCATTTGGCAAAGGTCTCCGATGGTGTTTTTGAATACCCGAAATCAAAGGCCCGGGTAAAAAACTGTTCTCCTCCGTCAGTCCGGCGGGCCGCCAGCAATTCCTGGGTGCGTATCAGCCCCAGTTCAATTCCCTGTTCATCGCCGATCAGGTTTTGCCCGCCATCACCCCGGGTCAGGGATAGATAACCGGTACGGTACAATTTCTCTTTCGACAACCAGGCAATCAGCCGAGTATTTTCATCATCCGGATGGGCCGCCACATATAATACGGAACCCAGTACCTGCAGCTTACGCAGGGCCTGGTACATTTCAGCTGATGTCCGGTTTTGGGGTGCCTGTGCCCTTCCAGCCGCCAGTTGCCCCAGCGCCAGTAAAATCAGAAATAATCTCTTCATTTGTTATAGTATATGTTGTTGAAGTACGCTCAACAACTATCACTGTACTTTAAACCCGTTTTCCTTTGCAAAACTCCGTTGTTCCTTTTGCATTGATTCGATCACCGCATCTTTCTTTTTCAGGTTCTCCTGCATGGCTTCCACCAGCTGATTACGGGCCTCATCGGTTTTTGCCAGTGCCACATCCTTGTAACTGACATATACGCTCCGGATAAATTTGAAATAACTCAATGCCGCTTCTTTAAAACCGGCAGCCCCTTTGGCATCCGGGGTTTTCATATCCTGAATTTCATTGATCTTATCCTGTACTTTATTCACCATCCTGTCAGCGACTGCCGCCATACTATCCATTTTATCTTCCCCGAAAAACTGCTTTACTTTATCTTCAGTCATCGCAATATCAGCCGTAAGGCTTTTTTCTTTCGCCACAATTTCCTCGCTGAAATTAAACGCGGCTTTTTTAGAATTACAGGAAAACAATACCAGGGCAAATAAGGCAACTAATACGGGTTTCATAAAAAAAGATTTGGTTATAGATACGTATGACTGGCTAAATATAATGAATCCCTGTAAAAAAAAGGCGGCCACAATTCCCACCCCCGGATTGAGCCGGGGAATGGGTATCGGGCAGCCCTTTAATCATATTACTACTAAATGAGATCAGTCCGCTTTCTTATCCTCATCCCGGTTTACTTTCTTACCCAGTTTTTCGAGTAATTGCAGCCCCAGCAGACCGCTGATACCACCATTGGCACTGTCACCTCCGCCGCCAATCAGCACATCCGGCATAATCTTGACTTTTTCCGCAGCAATGGACTCGATCACTTTCAACTGGGTGAAATTATCTCCACCCATGGCTTCCACGGACAGTTTATAGGACTCCGCATTGGACTTACCGATCGCCAGGATTTTTTCCGCTTCCGCGTTACCGGTAAGTGAAATCTTCTCTGCTTCTGCTTTCGCCAGCCACTCTATTTTTTCCGCATCGGCTTTGGCGAGCAACCTTGTTTTTTCCGCTTCACCACTGGCCAGTAATTTTAACCGGTCGGCTTCCGCATTGGCCTGCAGACGTACACTGTTGGCATCACCCGTAGCCTTCTTCACAGAGGCGTCGGCAATACGTTCGGCAATCAGTACGCCCTGATCGGCTTTAACAATCTCTTTCTGAATCTCCGCAATGGCGGTCTCCTTCTCCAGTGTCTGCCGGGTCTCCTGTGCTTTCTTTTCGGTTTCGTACGTGATCTTTTGTTCTTCAGCCAGTTTACGATCCGTCAGTGTTTTCATCAGACTTTCCGGAGGAACGATATCACCTATCAGGGTATCCACGCCATACACGTTGTACTGATCAAGCACTTTACCAATATGTTCTTTAGCACTGAGCTGTCTTTCCTTACGTGTCCCCAGGAACGCAATCACATCACTGTCCTGCGCACTGTTACGGAAATAGTTGCCAATCGTGGGTTCCAGTACCTGGCTTACCAGGTTGTTCATATTTCCGAAACGGGCAATCACTTTCGGTGCTTCCGTGGTGGGAATATGGATGATCTGTGATACGTCGAGATTGAACGGGAAACCGTCCTTACTCCGCACCGTGATAGTGGACAGGTTCTTATCCAGCTGGTGACTTTCACTTCTGGCACTGGCCCAGTTCAGTACCAGGTTGGTGGTGGGTACCATCTCCACTTTCATGATATAGGGATTGATCGGGTATTTACCCGGACCTAACGGTTCGGCCCATACGCCTTTCGATCCTTTGGATACAATATTACCATGTTTGAATTCCACCCCGCTCAGGTCCACCCCTTCTGATCCCACATAGGAGATCACCACGCCTACATGTCCGATTGGAATCTCGGTCATCTTCACCATTTCAATCCGGGCAAACCAGGGGTTTAAGAAATAGGAACCCGCCAGGATCACCTGCTCCTGTAATCCTTTCAGACCTTCCAGCTGCAGGAACAAATCGGCATCCTGAAATTTATTATGCCCTTCTATGATTTTACCGGCAATCTGTCCCTCTTCCAGGGGCTTACCTTCCGCCGTGGTCACCACACCAACTGCATTGTCCGGGATCATGGTCATGTCCGTAAGCTCCAGTTCAAAAAGAAAGGTATTGATCCGGTAAGAACCAGGAGCAATGATCGCTGTCTGCCGGCCCTTCCGTCCGCCGTTATGTAAAAAAGCTTCCGCGTCCTGGTAAGAGTCGCAATCCACTTTACGTCCCAGGATACGGCCGGTCTCCAGCTCCGCACCATCCTTGGCCAATACCAGTCCGATCTTCCCGGTGGGGATCACCACAAAGGGCTGAAAAGTGATGGAATACTGCCAGATCCATTTCCAGAAATATACACCGGGTGGCAGCGTCTGTGCCTGGAAACCCGCTTCTCCTTTAGTGGCAATAATGCGGCCTTCCGGCAACTCCTGCTGACCAAACAACACGAATTTTTTGGTAACCAGTCCGATCCGGTCTTCAGGCACAATGACCAGTCCGAAAAAGACCCGCAGGATAAACTTGTAGAATAATAACAGGAATACGGGAATTCCAATGATAAGGCTCCATTTGACGATTTCTTGTGTGTCCATTTTGTTTATTGATTAAGGGTTAATGAAATTATTTTTTTTAAGCAGGCAACAGCCTGCCGTATACGCAGAAGATGCGCACAATTTGTCGACATGATATAAATCACCCGTTACAGGACATACAATTCCTGAACGTCATTTACGCTTCTGTCAGCAGGGAATTAAATACGGGGAGGAGACGTGTTGTAGATCGTATTGACAATCTCTGATTCGATAGAAGAAAAGACCGTATGGTCCGGTTCCGTGTACATTTTATGAAATTGAAGAAGTAAAATTACAATAAAGGAAAATCCTGCACAAATAAACCGGAAAACCCTCCGGATCAGGCTGATTAACAGCCCGGTCTGCAAAACAAAAAACCGGTATTGCTTATCCCGACGATAACCAATACCGGTTTTAAATCATTATTAATCCATTCACCACTCACCACTCTCCACTCTCCACTCCTTACTGCCCCGACAAAAACACCGCATTACAAAACATCAGTTTCCCGTTTTCCCAGAAACTCCGGAACAGCACATCATCGCTGAGGAAGTTGACTGTACCATTGCCAATCTGTTGGGCACCAAACAACAACCCGTCTTTGAGGCGTGGCTGCAAGGCGGCTCCTACAAAACCGGCTACCTGGTTTTCCTTTTTGATCACACCTACATTCCAGCCCCCGTCTTTCATAAACTCGTACAGATTATCATCCTGCTTGAGAGTATAATAGAAATCAGGGTAACCAAAGGCCAGCGGATGGGAATTATCCAGGCTTATTTTCCATACTGACCCGGGAGTATAACCGGAAATGGCTTCCCGCTCCCGGTGCTGGTATTCATGCAATGCGTCATACCCTGGCGCTTTGTCTTTTTTATCGCCATCTTCAGTCTTTTTAATTTTCAACCCGATATCCGCTTTGGCCAGTTGGGCTACGGCTCCCTCCAGCGCCACTACCCGGCCTCCTTTGCTGATCCAGGATTTAAACGCTTCCAGTTCATCCTTGTTATTCAGAAAACGGTAATTCCCATCAGGCATCACGAGTACATCAATCTCATTCCAGTTGGCCCGGCTGAGGTCATTCACATTGATGAGGGTCACCGGGTAATCCAGTTCCTGGTCAAAGAAATGCCAGAGTTCACCGGCTGCATTGCCACCCACACCCTCACCGGTGGCCAGTACCACGCGGGGTGCCCGGAACGGATGTACCATTTCACTGCCGAAATCAAAACCTTTATCGACAAATCCGCTGCTTACCGGGTAAATCTGCACGCCATCGGCATTCGTGATATCCTGTACGGTCTTCCAGAGTCCGTTACCGAATTTCTGATTGGATGTTTTGAGTACAATCACGGCACCCCTTTCAAATTTCTGTCCGTTCACTTCAAATGCCTGTTCTGCATAACGCAGCAGGATGCCTTTTTGTAATAAATGGCCGACCGTTTTTACCGTTTTTATCCCATTCCAGGGAATCACATATCCATAGCCGGTTTCAGGGTTCGAAACAGTACTGCGCATACTGATAGTGGCACCAGCCGGCAGTTTATCCTTGCTGGCAAAAGCATTGAGTCCATATACATACGGCAGCGCCCAGGCCGTGATATCATAGGTGATGGAGTCCGTTAATTTCGTACGGGGCTCAAACAATACTTTCACCATGGCCGAACGGGGCTGCAAAGCAGATACCACTAAGTCATTGGTACCGGCCGTGAAACTTTCTTCTTTGCCACTGAAATAATTGAAACCTTTTGCTGGCACACCTGTACCTGCCGTAAACTGAATTCCATTCCTGTTGAGCAGCTGTATGAGTTTTTCAAAACGTTCCTGATTCCGGGATTCGTATTTTACCACATATGATTTATGTTCACCGAAACCGGTGGCCGTTGCTTCATTAAAAAATTTCCTGAATTCCTTTACCAGGCGTCCCGCGTTCTGCGAGGCTATTTCCACTGTGCTTAATGATGTGGTGAAATGATGTTGCGCCCTGTCCACCAATGTCAGTGTATCCCCTTCTTCCACAATCACACCTAATCCGGCACCAATCCCTCCCTGCTCATACGTCATACCGATGCTGCCATTATACGTGGGATACGTATCTCCATAGGAAGGATATAGCAGATCGAAACGCTCCCGGGTAAAATACAGCCAGCCATTTTTATCAAAATACTTCGCATGATTCTTTCCGATACTGACCTGGAATTCACGTTGCCAGCCGGTGATCACTTCGTGCAGCGGTTCTGCGGCCGGGGCAAAATAGTAAGGTTCATTAATTCCCTGTTCATGAAAATCCACATGTACCTGGGGCATCCACTGATTGTAAAGTTGTATCCGCTGCTGGCTTTCCACCTGTGTCTGCCAGGCCCAGTCGCGGTTGAGATCGAAATTGTAATGATTGGACCGCCCGCCCGGCCAGGGTTCCCGGTGTTCACGGGCTATCCGTTGCGGGTTGAAGTTTTTACCCACCACAGAATTAAACCAATTGATATAGCGGTCACGTCCATCCGGGTTCAGGCAGGGATCTATCAGTACAACCGTGTTTTTGAGCCAGGCTTTGGTGGCAGAAGCAGCCGGATTCACCATTTCGTATATCGTCAGCATGGAGGCTTCAGATGAAGACGTTTCATTGCCATGAACATTATAACTCAGCCACACAAAAGCAGGTGCATTCTCTTCCTGTGGTGCCATTTTATCGCGGCTCAGGTTGGCCAGCCGTATATTATTGGCCCGTAACTGATCGATCTGCTGCAGGTTCTCCGGCAAGGCCACCACGGCGAATAATAAAGGACGCCCTTCATTGGTGGTGCCATATGTCTGCAGCTTTACCATGGATGGTACGGCCGCTGCCACATGCTGAAAATAATTCACCAGCTTAAAATGCGGGGTATAGCGGGTACCCACTTTGTACCCCAGAAACTCTTCCGGAGATTTTAACTGGGCCCTGGAGGTAAACAAAACGGAAAGCAGCACTACTAAGAAGAGGAGTTTACGATACATAGTGTGGTTTTAAGTCCGGCAAGTTAATAAACGAAACACGAATCAGCTGCAATATTATTACCCAAATAATCCCCGATTTCAGTAGTTTTAAAGAGTGTAAAAATGATTTATATGTCCCACATGCGTATTCCCTTTTTTCTGCTCCTGTCTTTATTGTTAGCCTGTAAACCGGGCCAGAAAAATATAACACCCGCCATCCCATTCGATCCATACCATTATACTATCAGTAAGAAAGTACTGGCGGAAAACGGGGCGGTGGTCTCAGCGCATCCCCTTGCCAGTAAAGCCGGTGTGCTGGTGTTGAAATCAGGAGGCAATGCGGTGGATGCAGCCATTGCCACACAACTGGCTCTGGCGGTGGTCTATCCCAATGCCGGCAACCTGGGCGGAGGTGGCTTTATGGTAGCCCGGTTGCAGAATGGTAAAACGCTGGCCCTTGATTACCGGGAAATGGCACCCGGAGCGGCACACCGTGATATGTACCTGAATGCAAACGGGGAAGCGGATACAGATAAAAGCCAGCTGGGCCATTTATCTTCGGGTGCGCCGGGCACGGTGGCCGGACTCTTTGCGTCTCATCAATATGCTAAACTTCCATTTGCGCAATTAATTCAACCTGCGATTGAACTGGCAGAAAAAGGGTTTATCATTACCGCGTCTGAAGCTCGCAGTCTGAACTACCTCCAGGGTGATCTGAAAAAATACAATACCGTCGCTCCCGTTTTTGTCAAAGAAACCGCCTGGAAGGAAGGAGACACCCTGATTCAAAAAGATCTGGCAGCTACATTGAAACGTATTCAGAAAAAAGGGGCGGCCGGTTTTTATGAAGGCGAAACGGCCCGTTTGATTGTGGAAGAAATGAAACGCGGGTCCGGGCTGATTAATACCACCGACTTAAAAAATTATAAGGCGGTATACCGCGACCCGCATACATTCGGTTATAAAGGGTATACCATAGTGGGCATGCCCATGCCCTCCAGCGGTGGTCTGTTACTGCACCAGATGATGAAAATGATTGAAGACCGGCATATCAGTGAAATGGGTTTTCATTCCACCGGGGCCATCCAGCTGATGACCGAAGTGGAACGACGGGCATTTGCCGACCGGGCAGAATATATGGGAGACGGTGATTTTTATAAAGTCCCCGTGGCAATGCTCAGCAACGAGGTATACCTGCAGAACCGCATGCGGAATTATGATCCGTTGAAAGCCACGCCGAGTACGGTTATTAAACCAGGCGAACTGCTGCGGGCAGAAAGTGAAGAGACCACGCACCTGAGTGTGATTGATAAAGAAGGAAACGCCGTGGCCGTTACCACCACACTCAATAATTCTTACGGCAGCCGTACCGTGGTAGGTGGTGCCGGATTCTTTCTCAATGATGAGATGGATGATTTCAGCATCAAACCCGGTGTGCCGAATATGTATGGCGCAGTGGGCGGTGAAGCCAATGCCATCAAACCCGGCAAACGCATGCTGAGTTCCATGACCCCTACCCTGGTATTAAAAGATGGCAAACCTTACATTGTGGTAGGCACACCCGGTGGCACCACCATACCCACCCAGATCTTTCAGACACTGGTAAATATCCTGGAATTTAATATGAGCACGGAAGACGCGGTATACAAACCCAAATTTCATCACCAGTGGCTGCCGGATGAAGTGATGACGGAAAAAGGATTCCCGCCTGCGGTTAAAGAGGCTATGATAAAAATGGGCTATAACTTCAGTAAAGAGCGCGGCGGTATCGGCCGCACGGAATGTATACGCGTACTGCCCGATGGCCGCTTCGAAGCCGTGGCGGACATACGGGGAGATGATGCGGCAGAAGGGTTCTAGTTAGTAGTTAGTAGTCGGTAGTTAGTAGTCAACAGCCCAATCTAAGTAATATTTCAGCAAAACATCTAAACCACTAAACCTGTCTGATGAGTATTGGAAAAGATTATCTCAAAACTTCCCTTCGCCGTTTAAAGTATTACAAGGAACTGGGCGATAAAACATTTGAACAGCTGAATGAGTGGGATTTTCATTACCAGCCCAATGAAGCAGCTAACAGCATTGCCATGATCATTCAACATATGGCCGGGAATATGCTGAGCCGTTGGACCAATTTTCTTACTGAAGATGGAGAAAAGGAATGGCGCAGACGGGATGAGGAATTTGAAGTGAAGCAATACAATAAAAAACAACTGACCGATCTGTGGGAGTCCGGCTGGGCGCGGTTCACCGGCACCCTGGAAACCCTGAAAAAAAAGGACCTGAAAAAAACTGTGTATATCCGTAAGGAACCGCTGACCGTTACAGATGCGATAAACAGGCAGCTGGCCCATTATCCCTACCATATCGGCCAGATAATCCTCCTCGCCAAAATCATAAAGAATACCAGCTGGCAGAATCTGTCGATCCCCAAAGGCGAATCAGAAAAGTATAATCAGTCAGCAGAAATTAAAGATCCGGCAAAGAAACAAAGATGAAGTACGAGGTACGAGGTACGAAGTACGGAGATTCCATAATCATGGCATTACTGGCATCTGACATCCGACATCTCACATCTGCCCCTTGTATTCCCCGGAAATATTCCCTATTTTGGCCCGAATCTCCGGGTGCCTGATCCGGGATAAACACTATAACCACCCGACATGAACCGTTTACTGACTGTATTCACCCTTTTCACAACTTTTTCACTTTCTGCCCAGAACCAGGTAGCCATTTTTGCCGGACCACAAATGTCCTCTGCCAATTATAAGGTGCAGAAACAAAAACAGCAAACAGATTATAAATTCGGGATGCATGCCGGTGTTGGCATGAAAGTCCCCTTCGACGGATTTCTGTATTTTGCCCCGGCTGCCTGGTACAGCTATAAAGGTTACGATGTAACCCTTGCTATACCAAATTCATTACCGGATATCAATGCCATTGATAACAGCACCCGGTTCCATAGTTTCGAACTGGCGGCCCTGCTTCAGTTTGACCTTAGCCCGAAGGCCAGTCACTTATTTATAAAAGCCGGCCCTTCTCTTGATTTTATGCTTTTTGCAAAAGAGAAATTCAATCTCAGCACCGGCGGTGAGATCAGCCGCAATATGAAATTCGGCCCTGGTGAATACGGCCGCTACTCAGCCAACCTGCTGGGCCAATTTGGTTTTGAAACAGACCAGGGATTTATTATTTATTTTCAATACACCCATAGCCCGGCAAATCTCAGCAATCGTGACTATGGCCCCAGTATCAAACACAGAGTATTCGGTCTGACCTTAGGCACCTATCTGAAAAGAAAGAAAATCATCATTGACACCAGAGTGAGGGAATAATTATGGATCGTGGCAGCTTCTTTAAACAGGCTTTCTCCGTACTGAAGCAGGCCATCGTAAAGCAACCCGCTGAGCAAAAAACAGCACCTGCCGGACTGCCCGCTGAAACAGGCTTTACCACCGGACTGACCGAAATGGAATTGTCTTACTGCAACAAAGCCGGCCTCCCACCGGAAACCGGACTCTTACTTAAATCACTCACCCGCCGGCCCATCGAAAAACTGGTATTTGAAGATTATGACACAGAAACCACCAAGCCCAGTGGTATTTGCAGTGTGACGGCTGATGAAGAAGCAAGGGCCATTGTATTGCAACACCGGGATGAGCTTTTGCAAAAAGGTCAATTCATCTACCTCCGGGCCATTGTAGATAAAGGCTACAGCGTTGGTATCCTCGGCACCACTACAGATCCTTTTGAAATTATAAAACTGACTGAAACCCACGGTATCAATCATGGGATCATGACGGATGACATTATTGCAAAACTGAAAAAATGGGATGCAGCATTCGGCATCCGCCCGTTTGGTATCGGTTTCGATTTCTGCGAATGTGAAATCATCAATAAAGATCTTGACTTTATGGCGCTCGCCACGGAAGTCTATGCCTTCTGTCCCGATGCTGTGGAACAGGGTGCAACAGATACGGTGGAGGCACTTGCGGCGGAGTTGAAAAGAACAGGCAGTATTTTCCTGTGGTGGGACTGAATGCAGATGTAAAGGTTGAAAAGTTGAAAGGTTGACAGGGTGGGATTCTCAGCAGTCTCACCTTATCAACCTTTCAACCAGTTAACTTATCAACTCACTTCAGGGTAAACCCTTCCAGAAATTTTGTATTAAAATCACCACTGCGGAAACGTTCATCCTGCATCAGCTGCAGATGGAACGGAATCGTGGTTTTCACTCCTTCAATCACATACTCGCTTAAGGCGCGGTACATGGTCTGAATGGCTTCCTGCCTTGTCTGGGCCACGGTAATCAGTTTACCAATCATGGAATCATAATACGGCGGAATCACATATCCCGCATACGCATGACTGTCAACCCGTACTCCGTGTCCACCCGGCTGGTGCAGCACTGTAATCTTCCCCGGGGAGGGACGGAAATCATTGTACGGATCTTCAGCATTGATCCGGCACTCGATGGAGTGCATCTGGGGTATATAATCCCGGCCGGAAATACGATGACCGGCAGCGATCAGGATCTGTTCTTTAATCAGGTCAAAATTGATCACTTCTTCCGTAACACAATGTTCCACCTGGATCCGCGTATTCATTTCCATGAAATAGAAATTGCGGTGCTTGTCCACCAGGAACTCAATCGTACCCACACTTTCATAATTGATGGCACCGGCGGCTTTTTTGGCAGCCTCTCCCATTTTAAAACGGAGTTCATCCGTCATAAAAGGCGATGGGGATTCCTCCACCAGTTTCTGGTGACGGCGCTGAATGGAACAATCACGCTCACTCAGATGACAGACGGTACCATATTGGTCACCGGCCACCTGGATCTCTATATGACGGGGCTCTTCCACAAATTTCTCCATGTAGATTCCGTCATTTTTGAAGGCAGCAGCCGCTTCCGCTTTTGCCGTATCATATGCTTTTTCAAGCTCGGCTTCCTCCCATACAATCCGCATCCCTTTACCACCACCACCAGCTGTGGCTTTCAGAATAACCGGATAGCCCATATCGCGGGCCAGCCCTTTGGCTTCATCCACACTTTGCAATAAACCTTCTCCACCGGGCACCACGGGCACCCCGGCTTTAATCATGGTTTCTTTGGCGGTAATCTTATCCCCCATGGCATTGATCATATCCGGTGTGGGGCCGATAAACTTGATCCCATGGTCATTGCATATCTGGGCAAATTTGGCATTCTCTGCCAGGAATCCATACCCCGGGTGAATGGCATCCGCATTGGTGATTTCAGCGGCCGCCATCAGGTGAGGAATATTGAGGTAGGAATCCCCGCTCTGCGGCCGGCCGATACAAACGGCTTCATCGGCAAATTTTACATGCAGGCTGTCTCGGTCGGCAGTGGAGTAAACGGCCACGGTCTTAATTCCCATTTCACGGGCCGTGCGTATCACACGCAATGCAATTTCACCGCGGTTCGCTATTAGTATTTTTTTAAACACGATGTAGAATTAAAAAGTAAAAAGTAAAAAGTAAAAACCAGAACCATCCACTATCCTTTCAGCTTTACCGAACAGAGGACTTTTGACTTTTGAATCCCTCCTTCGCCAAAGCTTCGGAGGGCAAGTTTGACTTTTGATTTCGCCCCGAAAGCTCTCGGGATTTGAATTCCTTATGCTGGTTCTACAAGGAACAACGGCTGATCATATTCCACCGGAGACGCGTCGTCCACCAGTACTTTCACAATCTTACCGCTTACTTCACTCTCAATTTCATTAAAGAGTTTCATGGCTTCGATTATGCAAACCACTGAACCTTGCGTAACATCGGAACCCACTTCCACAAAATTGGGTTTATCGGGAGAGGCCTTCCGGTAGAATGTACCGATCATCGGGCTTTTAATTGTAATCAGATTACTGGCCGGCACTGCGGCTGGTGCGGCAGGTGCAGACGCAGGAGCAGCAGGTGCTGCAGGTTGGGGTGCTGCAACGGCTACAGGTGCCGCCTGCACAGGAGCAGAGGAAACAACCTGCGTCACATGATCTTCTTTCTGCTTAATGGTGACACGGAAGTCCTTCTGTTCAATCGTTAACTCCCCAATATTCGACTTGTTGACCATTTTGATCAACTCCTGAATTTGCTTAAAGTCCATGTTTTTCAATTTTGTAGATGTTTTGGTTTTATAAAGTCCTGACTTTCTTACTGAAACATCAACCGGCAAGGATAGCTAAGGGCAGAAAACTGAACATTTATCTTTTTAAAGTGGCAACGGGAAATTTCAATATTCAATATTCATTTTTCAATGACCATCAATTAACCTTAACCCTCTGATATTCCATACGGAAATGAAAAGCTAAGGTAAGGAAATCAGGAGGAGAAAATCAATGAATTTTTACTGATTTTGCCCTAAAATGGGCCAAAATCATACAAAAATGGCCCAAAACCGGTCGATTTTGGGCCATTTTACTATAAAAATGATTGCTTATTCTTTTACTCTTTCCACATACTCACCAGACTTGGTGTTTACACGGATCAACTCACCCTCGTTTACAAAAAGAGGTACGTTTACAGTAGCTCCTGTTTCCACCGTGGCCGGTTTCAGGGTACGTGTGGCAGTATCGCCTCTCAGACCGGGTTCTGTATAAGTAACTTGTAATACAATTTTATCAGGCAACTCCACGCTCATGGGGAGTTCAGTTTCTGTATTAATTAAAACACTCACTTCCTGACCGTCTTTCAGGAACTGGGGTGCGTCTACCAGGTTTTCCTGTACAGCCACCTGTTCAAAGGTTTCCGTATCCATAAAACTGTATCCGGTATCGTCTTTATACAGATACTGGTAGCTTTTGCGCTCTACCCGTACCGGAAAGATATTATCGCCTGAGTTCCAGGTCTTTTCAATGCTGCGGTTATTATCCACCCCTTTCAGTTTGGCCCATACTTTGGCGGCCGCACGGGCAGTTTTGTTTTCCCCGAATTCTACCACGGTATACAAACTGCCATCCAGTTTGATAATAAGTCCCCTGCTGATGTCTGCTGTTGTTGCCATTAGATTTCTGTTTGAGGCGGCAAAGATAAGGGAGGGGCTCCTGACGGCAAAAGGAAGCTTACCTGATCTGAAAAAAGAAAAACAACCTTTCTGAAGTATATTCGTTGTCTACTGTTTATGCGGAAAGTCCTTGTTATACTCACCATCAACCTGTTAAGTTTCCTGTTGAATCAGGTTGCCGCACAACTGCTGATCACCCCCCACCCCAATGCCCAGGCCCTGGCACAGCGGCTGGCCGGAGACGGGGTAAGTATCAGTAATGTAAGTTTTACAGGCAATCCATTGATGGCTTCCTTTTTCCTGAACAGGGCCAACCGGACCAATATTGGTATTGACTCGGGTATCGTACTTACGACCGGCCGGGCAAAAACATTCAGCAGTGCCTGGGGCGTGGATGGCAATGGTACCAACCTGGCCAGCTCCATTGAAGCCAGTGGCCACTGGGGACTTCCAGGAGATCCGGACCTCGGCCAGGCGATCGGCAACTTTTCCCTGGAAGATGCCTGTGTGCTCGAATTCGATTTCGTTCCCCTGGGTGACAGTATAAAATTCAATTATGTTTTCAGCTCGGAAGAATATGATCCCAATTATGTCTGCAATTACAATGATGCATTTGCCTTCTTTATTTCCGGCCCAACCATTACCGGACAGAAAAATATTGCCCTGATACCGAATACCAACACCCCGGTTTCCATTTTTAATGTCAATAATGTACCCGGTGCCGGCTGCCCGAATAATATCCAGTATTATACAGATAATACCACCAATACATTTTTTACACATGACGGGCATACCGTGGTGCTGACCGCAAAAGAAAGAGTGCAACCCTGTCAGACCTATCACCTGAAAATTGTACTGGCCGATGCCGGAGACGATATGGTGGATACAGGCGTATTCCTCGAAGCCAGAAGCCTCGTTTCCAACTCATTTGGCCTCACCAACCTGACCCAAACCGACCCGTCCGGTAACAGCTACCTCGTGGAAGGATGTGCCACAGGCGCGTTTAATATCACCCGCCCGCGCAAAGATCCCTATCCGTTGAATATTCAGCTGTCCTATGGAGGTTCCGCCGTTAATGGAATGGACGTACAGCCCCTGCCCCTGAATGTCACCATCCCGGCCAACGACAGTTTTGTTACTGTGAACGTACTGCCACTGATGGACGGTTTGCCTGAAGGCATAGAAGTACTTAAAATATTTGCACTGGCTGGTTGTGCGGCCGGTACACCGACAGATAGCACCTGGATACAACTGCGCGATTATGATATACTGAACCTTCGCCCGGATACAGCTATTATCTGCCGGGGTGAATCCGTCCAGCTATTCGCCTCCACAGGTTATAGCAATTACCAATGGAGCCCCGATCCCACACTAAGCAGTACAACGATACTTAACCCGGTAGCCACACCGGTTAACAGTAATACCACTTATACATGTACAGCAACAGAAGGAACCTGTAATGCACGTGATTCTGTTTTTATACAAATGAAAAAAGCGGATTTCCTGGCCAAAACGGATGTTAATTGCCGTGGTGCATCCACCGGTAGTCTGCAGGTAAGTGCCGGTGCCGGTTGGGTGGCTCCGGTAGAATACTCACTGGATGGTATCAACTGGCAGAGCAGTAACCAGTTTACCAGTCTGCCCGTGGGAAATTACCGGGTGAAAGTGCGGGATGCTACCTGTATGGACAGTGTGGCCATAAATATCGTACAACAATACCCGGATCTGCTGATAGATAATACCAGTACCACGGCCGCCAGTTGTTCCGGCAACCCGGACGGACAGGTCACTATTACCGCTTCAGGTGGCAATGGCGCATACCAGTATTCAACGGATGGCATCCTGTTTCAACCGGCGAATCAGTTTAACCTGAATCAGGGCAGCTACACTATCACCGTGAAAGACGCCAATGGCTGTTTAAATACCCGGCCAGTGACCATACCCCTGAATAATACGGTATCGGTGGATGCCGGTACAGATGTGTTTATATGTGAAGGTAAAACGCATACATTAGCCCCGGTATCAAACGCTACGGGTTTTGCCTGGTCGCCAGCCAGTACGCTCAGTAACCCGGCCATTAAAAACCCCGTTGCCAGTCCTGCTGTCACTACCCGCTATTACCTTACGGCCAGTGAAGGTATCTGCAGACAGGTGGATTCAGTTTTGATCAATGTATGGCCGGCTCCGGTAGCCGATGCGGGTCCGGATTTCAGTGACTGCTTTGGCAAAACTTTACAACTGAACGGACAAGGCGGGGTCAGTTTTTCCTGGAGACCGGCTGCCCTGCTGACCGGCAGCAACAGCCAGCAGCCAACCTTTAAAGCCACTGCCAGTACTACTTTCTATTTATCGGTTACAGATGCCCGTGGCTGTGTATCCCTGCAGGAAGATGAACTGCGGGTTACAGTAACACCGGCCGTCCGCATGTCGGCAGGCCGCGATACAGTAGCGGCCGTTAATCAGCCGGTACAATTACAGGCCACAGAACTGAGTAATGCAGGGGTGATCCGATATACCTGGTCACCTGCCAGCTTCCTGAATAATCCCGGTATAGCGGGTCCGGTTGCCACTTTGCCGGCTGACTATACATACACCGTTACGGGCACTACGGCCGATGGTTGTGAAGGAACCGACCAGATTACCATAAAAGTGTATAAAGGCCCTGAAATTTATATTGCCACAGCCTTTACACCCGATGGCAACGGACTGAATGATGAACTGAAAGCCTTCCCTGTTGGAATAAAAGAATTCCGCTTTTTCCGCATTTTTAACCGCTGGGGACAGCTGATATTTGAAACCCGCGACCCGGGCAGGGGCTGGGATGGCCGTTTTAACGGGGTGCGGCAGCCCACAGGCACATTTATCTGGATGGCCGAAGCGGTAGGATACAATGGTCAGCTGCTTGTCAGAAAAGGAATCAGTACCCTGATCAGGTGAGCCGGTTCCCCGAATCCTTTTATCTTTGGCAAATGAAAAAATTCAGTCTGTTCCTGGCCGCTTTACTGATCACCTGTGTTGTATTCGCTCAGCAGGACAGTACGAAGGCCCCGTACAAACGTTTCCCCGGGTTTCCGCCGATCAGCCTGCTGTTGCCCGATGGCAAAACCTATTTTACCAAAAATGACCTGCCAAAAGATAAGGCGGTTTTACTAATGCTGTTCAACCCTTCCTGTTCGCATTGCCAGGAAGAAACAGAAGCCATCACCAGTCATATTGCGGATTTTAAAAATGTGCATATCGTAATGTGCACCCCGATGCCGCTGGATTCCATGCTGGCCTTCCGGGAAAAATATAAACTGACCCGTTTTAAAAATATAACCGTCACGCAGGACAGTAAAATGATGATGCCGACATATTTTATGATCAGCAGTCTTCCTTATCTGGCCTTCTACGACCGGAAGAAACAACTGATGGGAACGCATGAAGGTTCCATCACTATTGAAAAACTGATTGCAAAATTTAAAAACTGACTTTTGTCAGGTTGGAAATAAGGTGGTTCAGCTACCTTTGCGCCGGCTGTGAAAACAGCCCTGTAAAAAAGTAAATAATTTTAATACTTAATAAATTTTTACACATGAAAGTAACTGTTGTAGGCGCTGGAGCGGTGGGTGCTACCTGTGCTGATAATATTGCCCGTAAAGAACTCTGCCATGAACTGGTATTGCTGGACATCAAGGAAGGTGTGGCAGAAGGTAAAGCACAGGATATGATGCAGACCGCCACCCTGCTTGGTTTTGATACCAAGATCAGCGGCAGTACCAATGACTATGCAAAAACCGCTGGTAGTGATGTGGTGGTTATCACGTCCGGTCTTCCCCGCAAACCCGGTATGACCCGCGAAGAACTGATTGGTGTGAATGCCGGTATCGTTAAAGGTGTTTGTGAGAATATCCTGAAACATTCTCCCAACGCGATCATTATTGTGATCAGCAACCCGATGGATACCATGACTTACCTGGCGCTGCAATCCACCGGACTTCCCAAAAACCGGATCATCGGTATGGGTGGTACACTGGACAGCAGCCGTTTCAAATACCAGCTGAGCCAGCATCTCGGATGCAGTCCGGCCGACCTGAATGCCGTGGTGGTAGGCGGACATGGTGACACCACCATGATTCCCCTGATCCGTCACGCAACCTGGAACAGTGCCCCCGTAACAGATTTCCTGAGTGCTGAGCAACAGGAAAAAATTGTAAAAGACACAATGGTTGGCGGTGCCACACTGACCGCACTCATTGGCACTTCTGCCTGGTATGCACCCGGTGCCGCCGGAGCCGCCCTGGTGGAAGCCATCCTGCGTGATGAGAAAAAACTCTTCACCTGCTGCGTGGCCCTCGATGGTGAATACGGACAAAAAGATATCTGTCTCGGTGTTCCCGTTACCATCGGCAAAAACGGCTGGGAAAAAATCATCGACTTTAAACTGAATGAAGCTGAACAGGCCGCATTCAACAAGAGCGCCGATGCGGTAAGAAGCATGAATGATGTGCTGAAGACTTTATAAGTCCGCCGGTAATATATTTTTGGTTAAGGCTGTCTCCAATCCCCTGTATCCGGATTTTTAAAAACGGACACAGGAGATGGAGACAGCTTTTTTTTGCAAACATTTTTCACCCCTCATATTATAATAAATAACAGCATGCGTCAGTTGTCTTTCCTTCTGCTTTTGTTATGTTCATTCACTGCCAAAACGCAAACCATCCTTCAACCCGGATTCGATCCTGCAGAATATGCCGACCTCTTATCCATTGCTTTTCATGGCAGCAGTATTCCTGATTCATTGGAGCGCAAAACAAAAAAAGACCGCTACCAGCTGGAATTCAAATCCCCGGAAGTGGGATTAAAGAACCGCTGGTCATTATATCTGCGGGAGGACAATATTGCTGTGATCAATATCCGTGGTACAGTAAAAAACGCCACCAGCTGGTCGGCCAATTTTTATGCCCCGATGATTGCAGCCACAGGGTCCTTGCAACTGAACGACAGCACCGTTTTTACTTACCAGTTGGCGGAAAATCCGGGTGCTGCTGTACATGCGGGCTGGACCATCGCCCTCGGTCACCTGGCTCCAACTATTACAGAGAATATCCTTTCGCTGTATAAAAATAAAGGCGTCCGGCAGTTTATCATCAGCGGGCACAGCCAGGGTGGCGCAATTGCTTTTCTGACCCGTTCCTACCTGCACTATGAACAACAGAAAGGGAGCATCCCCAAAGATATCGTGCTGAAAACCTACTGCAGTGCGGCCCCCAAACCGGGTAACCAGAACTATGCGTACGATTTTGACTTTATTACCCGTGGCGGATGGGCACACACTGTGGTGAATGCATATGATTGGGTTCCTGAATCTCCGTTTTCCATTCAGACGCTGAATGACTTTAATCCGGCAAACCCGATGGCGGATATAAAAAACATTTTAAAGCAGCAGAAATTTTTGCTGCGGGTAGCTGGTAATACGGTTTACAACAAACTGGAACGTAAACCCCGGAAAGCGCAACGCAAATATGAAAAATACCTTGGGAAAAAACTGTTTAACATGGGCATCCGGAAAGCCTTGCCGCAGCTGAAAGAACCGGAGTATATACACAGCAGCAATTATATGCGGGCCGGCACGCCGGTTATCCTGATGCCGGACGTGACCTACCGGCAGAAATTCCCCGGCGATGGCAAGGATAAAGCGTTTATACATCACCTTTATTCCGCTTATTCTTATCTGCTGAAACAGGTTTATGCTGTGAAATAAACAGCATTCTGTTCAGGACTTTTTAATTTCATAGCACCAACGGAATAACCGGCCTTCAAAATCAAAGGGTGTGGTGGCTTTCGTAATTTCCTTAATCAATGAGGTATTGATTCTTCCGGAGTCGATCACAAACTTCCTGAAATTGGTACTGAAGTATAACAATCCGCCTGGTTTCATTGCCCGCAGGCAGTCATTAATCAGTTCCGCATGGTCACGCTGTATATCCAGTATATCCCCCATGCGCTTGCTGTTGCTGAAGGTTGGCGGATCCATAACCACCAGATCAAAACAATTTTCCGGCAGGGTCTTCAGGTATTGTTTTACATCGGCATGAACCGTTCTGTATTTTTCCGGATCATGATATCCGTTGAGGGTCATATTCCTTTCGGCCCAGGCCAGATAGGTTTTAGACAAATCCACGGTTACAACTTCTGCGGCACCTCCGGCAGCCGCATACACGGAAAATGAACCGGTATAGGCGAACAGGTTAAGTACTTTTTTTCCCGATACCTGACTCCTCACCAGTTGACGGGTAACCCGGTGATCCAGAAACAGTCCTGTATCCAGGTAGTCGCTGAGGTTGATAATGAACTGAAATCCGTTCTCTTCCACCTCAAATTCATGCTGCACCGCATCATATTTCTGGTACTGTCCCAGACGTCCGGGTTTTCGTTGCCTCAGTTTTAAAAAAATATTCGCTTTCTCCACGGCCAGCACCTCCCCTGCCACTTGCAGGCTATTCTCCATCCACGTATCATGCTCCTCTTCGGTCATCCCATGATAACGTTTGTACTCCGCCACATATAATTTTTCGCCATACAACTCAATACAAAGCGGGAACTCAGGCAGGTCATGGTCATAGATCCGGTAACAGGATATACCCTGCCGCCTGGCCTGCTTTCCCAGGTGCCTGAACACTTTGGTCAGCCGGTTCCGGAACATAATTAATTTATCCCCGTCCTGTATTCCCATGCTTTTTATTTACGAAATTTACTGTCGCAAATATCCAATTTAAAAGCCGATAAATAAACACCTCAACAACAAAACATCTCAACAACTAAACAACTCAACAACTAAACAACTCAACAACTAAACATCTCAACAACTAAACACCTCAACAACTAAACATCTAAACAACTCAACACCTCAACCAATCTACTCCATCGTCGACATAGAAACCACGGGCTCCTACGCCGCCGCCAATGGGATTACGGAGATCGCCATTCATGTCTTTGATGGCACGAAGGTGATTGAGGAATATGAAACGCTGATTAACCCCGGACAGCCCATCCCCTATTATATCCAGTCCATGACCGGGATCACAGATCAGATGGTGGCCACAGCTCCCCGCTTTGAAGCGGTAGCTGAAAAGATATACAGCCTCCTGAAGGATACCATCTTTATCGCACACAATGTAAGTTTTGATTACTCTTTTTTAAAATCCCACCTGAAGCAATCAGGTTATGAACTGAACAGTAAAAAACTCTGTACAGTCCGGTTAAGCCGGAAAATATTCCCCGGTTTTACCTCCTACAGCCTGGGCAAACTCTGTCATTCCCTTGGCATCAACATCTTTGACCGCCACCGGGCAGGAGGTGATTGTGAAGCCACGGTCCGTTTATTTCAGCTGCTCCTTTCCAATGACAAGGAACAGCATATCAGCAAAAGTCTGCAGCGTAATTCCAAGGAAGCCATATTACCGCCGAATGTGCCGAAGGCAAATTTCGAACAGTTGCCTTATACCCCTGGCGTCTATTATTTTCACAATGAAAAAGGCAAAATCGTATATGTGGGCAAGGCGAATAATATCCGGTACCGGGTCAACAGTCATTTCAGTAATAATTCACAGGGAAGGCAGAAACAGAATTTCATGCAGCATGTCCACAGTATCAGTTACCAGTGTTGCGGCACCGAACTGATGGCCTGTATTCTGGAATCGGCGGAGATAAAGAAAAGATGGCCGGTGTTCAATTCATCGCAGAAGCGGTGGGAAGATGTCTATGGAATTTTTTGTTTTGAAGACCAGAACGGGTATATGCGGCTGGCCATTGATAAAAACCGGAAAGGACTGAATCCCGTCAGTACTTTTCATTACCTCGTGGATGGGCATGCCCTGCTACGCCGGCTGATCCGGGAATTTAATCTCTGTCCCAGGCTTTGTTTCCTGCAGAAAGACCCCGGCCCCTGCGATGGTATCGCGGAAGGACATTGCCAGGGCGCCTGTACCGGCAGGGAAGCACCGGAAGCCTATAACAGCCGGTTGCTGGCCGCTGTTGCCTCCCTGAAAGCACAACCATCCTTTGCGATTATAGATAAGGGACTGAACGGGGATGATCAGTCCTGCATCCTGGTGATTGAGGGAAAATTCTATGGTATGGGCTACCTGGAAGGGCAGGTCACAATACAGGATATCGAATCACTAAAGGACTACCTGACGCAATACCGGGAAAACAGTTTTATCCGCAACCTGGTGCTGGGCTATGCCGCCCGGTACCCGGATAAAATCACCTGGTTCCCCACCGGAACGGCTTCCTAAATAATATGGCTGACGATACTGGTTTTAGGCAGCCAACCTGTATTTTTGACCCCTAATTCAATTTACATGAAAAGAACAATGTTTGCAGCCCTGCTGCTTGTTTCAGGAATCGTTATTGCCCAGCCCGGCGTGGCTAAGCCTGGCACCAAACCGGCCCCTAAGCCAGTGGCCAAACCCGCTGCCCCTGTGTTGAAAACGATGAATGATTCTGCGAGCTACGCGGTGGGAATCAGCGTGGCTAATTTCTATAAACAACAGGGCGTGGCTAAGCTCAATACCACCCTGGTATCCAGAGCCATTAATGATATTATGGGAAATAAGAAACCCCTCATTGATGACAATACCGCCAATACGGTAATGAATAATTACATGACCCGTTTGCAACAGGAAAAATCCAAAGGGGCTATTGAAGCCGGTGAAGCTTACCTGGCCAAGAACAAAAAAAGACCCGAAGTAAAAACCACGGCCAGCGGATTGCAATATGAAGTGGTGACTGAAGGAGCCGGTGAGCGTCCTTCCGCCGAAGACAGTGTTACCTGTCATTACCGCGGAACCTTTATTGATGGAGCAGGATTTGATAATTCTTATGACAGCGGCCAACCCATCACATTTTCCCTGAACCGGGTGATTCCGGGATGGACCGAAGGACTGCAACTGATGACGGTTGGTTCCAAATACAAGTTTTATATCCCGTATACACTTGGCTACGGTGCTTTTGACTACATGGCTATCCCTGGCGGATCCTGCCTGGTATTTGAAGTGGAGTTGCTGGGTGTGAAAAAGAAGTAAGCAGCAGAAAAAAAATCAGACCGCTCTTATTGATAAAGTAAGCTGTTTTATTGCAGTCATTACAGGTCAGTAAGGGCGGTTTTTTGTGCCCGGATCAGGCGTGCAGGTTTCCTTTCATCAGCCGGATCTGTTCAATAGTGCCAAGTACAATTACCCGCATACCGGGCGTGATAAAGGTATCTTCAGGCGGATTGATCAGGAAGTTCCCGTCCTTGTCTTTTATACCGATACAGTTCACCCCGGTTTTTTTCCAGCCCATCACGTCATGCAGTGATTTGTCCCTTAATCCCTGGGGAAGATCATCAAAACTCACTGATTCCATATGAATGGAATGACCCTGCTCCCCGGATAAAAAGTCGATAAACTCCACCACATCCGGTTTTGAAATAAGGGTGGCCATATGGGTACCTCCTATGAAATCCGGCATGATCACATTATCAGCACCCGCTTTTTTTAATTTGGCCACCGAGGTGGATTCTGAGGCGCGACTGATAATTTTCAGTGCCGGATTAAGCGACCGGGCGGAAAGAACAATAAACACATTCTGTGCGTCCACCGGCAAGGTGGTGATCAGGGCCCGGGCCCGTTCCACACCAGCCGCCTTTAACACATCATCATCCGTGGCATCTCCTACCAGCCGGATGATACCGGTATCTTCCGCATCCACCCGTTGTACCAGGTGCTCATCCCGCTCCACCACTATAAAGGGTACTTTATGGGCGGTAAGGATATTGGCGGCCTGGTTCCCGTTACGGCCATATCCGCAAACAATAACATGATCATGCAAACGGGCAATATCTTTCATAAGTTTCCGGTTTTTAAAATACTGGTTTAATTCCCCGCTCACCACAAACTGGGTGATCCGGGTAATCACAAATGCATACGTAAGCCAGCTGGCTATCAGCAGAAACATGGTGAAAGCACGGCCAGCCTGTGAAAGGGGAATGGTTTCACCATAACCCACCGTGGTAATGGTGATGGTGGTCATATAGACCGCATCAAAGAAAGAAGCGCCTTCTATGAGAATATACCCCAGAATACCCGTCACCACAATAATATGCAGGATAATAAAGGGCTGAAGCAGTTTATACGTGGCGCTTTTCAAATAATGGCTTTTCACAAATGTAGGGAATGGAAAAAATCCGGCCTATGACTGAAATAAAAAAGGGGACGGCAAGACTACCATCCCCGTGGATTTAATTAAAAACCCTGAGCATTATTTAAACTCAGTCACCCGAAACGTCCGGACGTGTTTTTACATTACCGTTCGAATACGCATGAATGAAATGAAAATAGTATGCTGCAATATTATTTACACCTGCAAACTGAAAATCTGAATAAATGCTGGAAAATCGTAGGATGGAAAAGGGCTGTCGTAGGATTGTTGTAGAGCAGTGAAGATACAAAACCCGGCGGGAAAGTGAAATTTTGTGAGAAGAAATTTACTTTTTTGTTTTCCGGGCCTTTGCCCAGTCCAGTGCCTTTTTGAATTGTTCCTCTTCCGTCAGGTTGGTATTATCCAGTTCTACGGCATCTTCGGCCTTACGTAAGGGACTGATTTCCCGGTGAGAATCTATATAATCCCGCATTTCGAGGTTATTCTTTACTTCCTCAATACTGATATTGGGATTTTTGGCATAGAGTTCCTTAAAGCGTCTTTCTACCCGCACGGCATTATCAGCCGTCATGAATATCTTCAGTTCGGCATGTGGAAACACCACCGTGCCGATATCCCGCCCATCCATTACAATACCTTTGCGGGCGCCCATTTTCTGCTGCTGGGCCACGGCAAAATCACGTACTTCTTTAAGGGCGGCCACATCGCTCACTTTTTCGGCAATCAGCAGATCCCGGATTACAAACTCCACATTCTCCCCGTTGAGGAACATTTCACTGCGCTGCGCTGTTTCATTGAATACAAACTCCAGGTTGATATCTTGCAGGGCCGCTACCACTTCTTTCTTTTTATCAATGTCCACATTGGTCCGGATAAAATAAAGCGTTATGGCCCGGTACATGGCACCACTGTCCACGTATACATAGCCCAGTTCTTTTGCAAGGCGTTTGGCCAAAGTGCTTTTTCCGCAACTGGACCAGCCATCAATGGTAATCACAATTTTTTTTGCCGGCATAACCGGGCAAAAATAAATAAAACGGGCTGTATCTGGTTTTGATACAGCCCGTTTACACAAATAATCTTTGATTTTATGCTTTGGTAGGCTCTTCGGCTTTCGTCTTGAAAGTGAATGATAACCGGGTATTATCCGGATCAACATCCGCAATCAGCACATCACCCGCCTTTACATTCATATTCAGGATCTCTTCTGCCAGTGGGTCTTCCAGGTATTTCTGAATGGCCCGGTGCAGCGGACGGGCACCAAACTGCTGATCATAGCCCTTATCCCCCAGGAATGATTTGGCCTTCTCGGTCAGCTCCAGGCTGAAGCCCAGGTTGGCCAGACGTTTCAATACACCCTTCATCAGAATGTCGATGATATTGAAAATATTCTCTTTGGTCAGGCTGTTAAATATCACCACGTCATCAATCCGGTTCAGGAATTCAGGCGAGAATGTTTTCTTCAGCGCCTTCTCGATCACGGCTTTGTTGGCTTCATCTTCATGTTCTATCCGGGAAGCAGTGGCAAAACCTACACCGGCACCAAAATCTTTCAATTGCCGGACCCCGATATTCGATGTCATGATGATCAGCGTATTCTTGAAGTCAACCTTACGGCCAAGACCATCGGTCAGCTGTCCGTCGTCGAGTACCTGTAACAGGATATTATAAATATCCGGATGGGCTTTTTCAATTTCGTCCAGCAGGATCACACTGTATGGCTTACGACGTACCCTTTCTGTCAGTTGTCCGCCTTCTTCATAACCCACATATCCGGGAGGTGCTCCGATCAGCCGGCTGACGGTGAATTTTTCCATGTATTCACTCATGTCAATCCGGATCAGGGAATCTTCTGAATCAAACATCTGACGTGATAATGCCCGCGCCAGTTCCGTTTTACCCACACCGGTAGGTCCCAGGAAGATAAAGGTTCCGATGGGTTTCTTCGGATCTTTCAATCCCACCCGGTTACGCTGTATGGCTTTCACCACTTTCAGAATGGCTTCATCCTGTCCGATCACCATGCCTTTCATGTCATCAGACATTTTACGCAGTTTTTCGGTCTCCGCCTGTACCATCCGTTTTACCGGAATACCGGTCATCATACTCACTACTTCGGCAATATCCTCCTCCCCGATGGGGTAACGTTTATGCTTACTCTCTTCTTCCCATTCATTCTTGGCTTTCTCGAGGTCTTCCTGCAATCTTTTCTCCGTATCACGCAGGGAAGCGGCTTCTTCAAACTTCTGGCTCTTCACCACTTTATTCTTTTCATTCTTCACTTCCTCAATCTTCTTCTCCAGGTCCACAATGGTCTGCGGTACATTGATATTTTTCAGGTGTACCCGGGCGCCCACTTCATCCATCACATCAATGGCTTTGTCGGGCAGCAAACGATCGGTTACATAACGGTCACTCAGTTTCACACAGGCATCAATCGCTTCCTGATCATAGTTTACGTTATGGTATTCCTCGTACTTGGATTTAATATTATTCAGGATCTGAATGGTATCATCCACACTGGGCGGATCAATCACCACTTTCTGGAAACGACGGTCAAGCGCCCCGTCTTTCTCGATGTACATACGGTATTCATCCAGCGTGGATGCACCGATGCACTGGAGTTCGCCACGGGCCAGCGCCGGTTTAAAGATATTGCTGGCATCCAGGGAACCACTGGCTCCGCCGGCACCTACAATCGTATGCAGTTCATCAATAAAGAGAATCACATCCCGGTTTTTCTCCAGTTCATTCATAATCGCTTTCATCCGCTCTTCAAACTGGCCACGGTACTTGGTACCGGCCACCAGGGCCGCCAGATCAAGCGATATAACGCGTTTATCGAAAAGCACACGGGAAACCTTCCGCTGCACTATACGCAGGGCCAGGCCTTCCACAATGGCCGTCTTACCCACACCCGGTTCACCGATCAGGATCGGGTTATTCTTTTTACGGCGTGACAGGATCTGGGATACCCGTTCGATTTCAGACTCACGTCCTACAATCGGATCCAGGGCCCCGAGTTCCGCCATCTTGGTAATATCCCGGCCGAAATTATCGAGAACGGGTGTCTTGCTCTTGGTGTTGCCGGCTTGTTTGCTGCCTCCCTTCGGCTGAGAATACTTTTTCTCTTCATCAAAATCGTCCTCATTCTCATCCTGAAATTCAGCACGGGGATCGTTTGATTTTACGATGCCCAGCTCCTGCCTGAAAAGATCATAATCCACGTCAAACTGATTTAAGATTTGAGTAGCAATATTTTCCTTGTTTTTGAGAATAGAAAGCATCAGGTGCTCGGTCTCCACCGTGGCACTTTTAAGTGCCTTGGCTTCCAGTACCGTTACCCGGATTACTTTCTCGGCCTGCTTGGTCAGGGGCAGACTGTTGATATTGGCAATGTTCTTTCCGGTCTTATCCTTCACGGCCATTTCAATCTCCTTGCGGAGCTCATACAAATCCACATTAAAGCTCTTCAGAATACGGACCGCTGTATTATCCCCTTCCCGGATCAATCCAAGCAGCAGGTGCTCTGTGCCGATAAAATCATTGCCCAGCCGCAACGCCTCCTCCCTGCTGAAAGAGATAATTTCCTTAACCTGAGTCGAAAAATTATTATCCATTTTAAGATAATTGGTTGTGATACAATATTAACGAATAAATTTGGTTCCCGTAATCCCGTACTTATAAACGGACTGTTGATAATTTAAGTTGCGGGGACGACCCTGATTTTTACTTTGCATCCGTTATATACGGGGTTTTTTAAATGCTAAGAACTATGAATGTCAAAACCGATACCAAAGAGAAATTTCATGCCATCACTGTGCTGGATCCTGTTTTGTCTGCTAGTATGACAGACCAACTAAGTGAATGTTTGCTCCCTTACCTGCAAAATGACGTTAAAAGCCTGGTGCTGATCCTGAAAAACGTGACAGAACTGGATAGCCTGGCCGCAGAAAAGCTGGTCATGATTCAACAGAAATTCTACGAAACCAGTGCGTCCTTTGTGATTTGTGAATTGCAAAAGCCGGTTGAAGATTTTCTGGACAATAACAACCTGCTGGAAATGATGAATGTGACCCCAACCGAGAGTGAGGCCTGGGATATCGTTCAAATGGAAGAAATTGAGCGGGAACTGATGGATGACGGGGAATTTTAGGTGCGTACGCAGCAATCAGGTTGCGATTAGCGTCTTTCAAACCATTATATATCAAAATCATTATTCATTCATGTTTGCCGTCACTATCCTGGGTAATAATTCCGCTGTTCCGGCCTTTGATCGTCATCCTACCAGCCAGGTGGTTACCCTTGACGGTACCAACTACCTGGTGGATTGCGGGGAAGGCACCCAGATTCAGTTGATCCGGTACAAAATCCGCCGGAGCCGGATTTCCCATATTTTCATCTCTCACCTGCATGGCGACCATTATTTCGGGCTGATCGGACTGATAAATTCCCTGAGCCTGCTCGGGCATTCCCAGGTACTGCATGTGTTTGGACCGGCCCCATTACGCGAGATCATCGAAATGCAGCTGAAAGTGGCTGATACCCAGCTCTGCTTCCCCCTGCATATCCATCATATAACGGAGGCGGCCACCCTGCTTGACAATGACAAGCTGACGGTAAAATGCTTTCCTACCAATCATCGTGTGGAATGTTATGGGTTTTCTTTTACCCAGAAAAAACTGCCCCGGAAACTCCTTCCCGAAAAAGCAAAGGAATATGAAATCCCCGCCGTTTTTTATGAACGGCTGACCAAAGGGGAAGATTATACCAAAAAAGACGGGGAACTGATAAAAAACGAATGGGTGACCGAAGCAGCCGAGCCAGGTAAGCGCTACGCCTTTTGCGCCGATACCAAATATGATGAAGCACTGCTGCCCCATATCCAGGACTTTGATACCATCTACCACGAAACCACATACCTCGATAACCTGCGTGACCGGGCCACACTACGTTTCCATTCCACCACCAAACAGGCGGCCACTATCGCCGTTAAAGCCGGTGTAAAAAAACTCCTGATCGGCCATTTCAGCAGTAAGTATGATACGCTGGAAGAATTTGAAGCGGAAGCGAAAGAAGTGTTTCCGGCAGCTGAACTGGCGTTGGAAGGGGTTTGTTATGAAGTGTGACTTGTCCTCCGAAGCTTTAGCGCAGGAGGAGGGAGGTCAAAATTCAAAAGTAAAAAGTAAAAAACAGCAGACCGAAAGTATGAAGATGCTTCTTATTTAGATTTGCGTAACAATTATCTACTTTCTACCTGTTTAAATCCACTCAGTCATTCGTGCTTTAAGATTTTTTACTTTTGACTTTTTACTTTTGAGTTAGAAAAAGCCATTGGTAAAAAAGAGGAAACTCCACCCTCCACCTCGCTTCATTATGCATCCCGTCATTCCGGATCACAACGGTGCTTTTTGCCTTTGACACAGATGAAAGTATTTCAAAAGCCTTCAACATGTCCTGCACCATCTGCTCCCCTTCCTGTTTACCGGCGTAGAAATAAACCAGCCCTTTGTATTTCTTTCCCCGCTTTTGGATATACGAATTGATTTTATCTGACACCCAGAAGGATGGTGAAAACACACCCGCCCCGCCAAACACTTTCGGATGTCTTAACACGGCATACATAGAAATCAGTCCACCCATGGAACTTCCCGCAATAAACGTATGCTGCCGGTCCCGGATCGTTCTGAATTTTTTATCAATAAACGGTTTGAGTTTTTTGGCCACAAAATCCACATAGGCCGCTCCTTCTCCTTTGCCGAATTCTTCATGATCAAACGGACTGTATTCACTCATTCGTTTTTCCCCGCCATGATCAATGCCCACCACAATGCACTTTTTCAACTTCATGGAATCGAGGTATTCATCCACACCCCATTCGCCGGAATAAGAGGTGGTATCTTCAAACAAGTTCTGTCCGTCGTGCATATAGATCACCGGGTAACGGGTTGCCAAATCGCTATTATAATTTTCAGGTAAATAGATCCACACCCGGCGGTAGCGGTTCAGTTTGGGAATATAGAAAGCAGTGTCCAGTACCTGAACCTGTTTGCTGGCGGTGCTGCTTTTGGGTTTTGGTGGGATCTTATCCATCCACTCTTCCACCATTAACCGCAGAACAGTATCGGATTGCAGTATGAGCAGGCGGTTGGCCCTGCTGCTTCCATCTGCTTTACATTCCGATCTGTCCCAGCTGCCCCGGGTGAGTTTGTACTCAAAACCACCTGCGGGCAGCGTGATGTTGAGCGATGATCCCGGACGGAAACTGTATTTCGGATCAGCCGGGTTCCACCCGTTAAATGAACCGGCGAGATACAACGTTTCATTCTTATCTGCATTGGCTCCGTTGATTAATTCAATCTTTACATTGAATTGAGCAGAGAGTGAGTTCGCATTAACAAGAAACAGTAATAAGAAAATCAGGTTGCGCATTCTTAAAATTAGGTATTTCCGGTTTTAGCACGAAATTCACAATATGTCCCTGCGGGGTGGGACAATACTATTAGTTGTGGATGGATTACACCAACAAAACACTCCTACGGAGTGAGATGAATCCCGGTAAACAAGGCGCTTCAAATTGACATATTAGCTAATTGGCACATTGGCATATTGGCATATTGGCTAATTGGCTAATTAATCCACAAACACGCCCGTAAATTTGAGCTGTAAACAATAAGAAGTATACTAAAAAATCTATACGGTTTTCATCAGCTCTTTAATTCTCGCCTGATGCTTCTCACTCACTTTCCATACCGGTAACCGGAACGCATTCTGACATAACCCCATTTCACTGAGATAGGCTTTCACGCCACTGGGGCTGCCTTCGGCAAACATGGAAGCGATGATATCGAGGTATTTTGAATGAAGTTTTTCTGCTTCGGCAAACCTGCCCGCCAGGCAAAGCCGCACCATATCGGAATATTCGTTGGGATACGCATTCGCCACCACGGAAATCAGTCCTTCGGCTCCGCCCGCAATCATCTGCAGGGTAATCGGATCATCACCGCTGATCACCATAAAATCTGCCGGCTTGTTTTTTATAATCTGATTGATCTGATCAAAATTGCCACTGGCTTCCTTGGTGGCAAAAATCTTCGGGCAATCGCGGGCGATACGCAAAGTAGTCTCAGCCGACACACTCATACCGGTACGTCCCGGTACATTGTACATGATAATGGGCAGAGGACTTGCCGCATCCAATGTTTTATAATGCTGATAAATACCTTCCTGATTGGGTTTGTTGTAATAAGGACTCACGGACAGGATGGCATCGTAACCACTCAGATCCAGCTCACGAAACTGACGAGCGACTTCCATCGTATCATTTCCACCAATACCCGCCACCAGAGGTAATCGGCCCGCCACTTCATTTTTCACAAAGGAAAAAACGTCCTGCTTCTCCGTACCATGCACGGTAGCACTTTCACCAGTAGTGCCCAGCACCACCAGGTACTCCACCTTCCCATCGATCCAGAATTGGATCAGCCGTTTATAGCTGGCCCAGTCAATGGTCCCGTTTTCATTGAACGGGGTAACAATGGCGATTCCTGTACCGGTGAACTTTTTCCGCAATGACATTTTCTTACTTTAATTATGATTTAGTGTTAAATAACAAGTACGAGGTACGGAGTACGAAGTACGAAGTCGTGTGACGAGTATCGAAGCGTTTTAGATTCATCCTGCGTAACTTCCACGAAGGATGTCTCTGACTACTAACTACCAACTACGAACTACCGACTAGCTTCAGACTTCCTCCCAGAATCCCATCTTCCCAAACTTCTCAATCCGGTTATTCACCCGTTGTTCAATGTTCTGACTTTTCAGTTCCTGTATTACGGGCAGCAGGTAGTTTTTCAGTATCTGGGCCGATTCATCATAATCCCAATGAGCGCCACCGGGTGGTTCAGGGATGATGCCGTCAATCAGACCAAAGCCCAGCATTTTATCGGCGGTCAGCCGCAGTTGTTCTGCCGCTACTTCTTTCTTATCCCAGCTGCGCCAGAGAATGGAAGAACAGCTTTCCGGGCTGATAACGGTGTACCAGGTGTTCTCCATCATAAATACTTTATCCCCCACGCCGATACCGAGGGCACCGCCGCTGGCTCCTTCCCCGATGATCACACAGATCACGGGTACTTTGAGACGGATCATTTCATAAATATTCCGGGCGATGGCTTCCCCTTGTCCCCGCTCCTCTGCTTCAAGTCCGGGATAAGCACCGGGGGTATCAATCAACGTGATGACAGGCTTATTAAATTTCTCTGCCAGGCGCATCAATCGTAAGGCTTTACGGTATCCTTCCGGGTTGGCCATACCGAAATTGCGTAACTGCCGCATCTTGGTATTGATCCCTTTCTGCTGACCGATAATCATCACGGTTTCCCCGCCAAGGTTGGCAAATCCCCCCACCATGGCCTTATCGTCTTTTACATTGCGGTCTCCGTGGAGTTCCACAAAATCCGTCGTCATTTTGTCTATATACTTCATCGTATATGGCCGGTCGGGGTGACGGCTCAGCTGTACACGTTGCCAGCTGCTCAGGCTGCGGGTAATGTCCTTTCTTTTCTCAATTACACTTTCTTCCAGCTTGGCAATGACCTCGCTGTAATCCACTTTGCTTTTCTCCGCTTTTTGCTTCAGGTCATCAATCTCTTCCAGCAGATCCTTGATCGGCTTTTCAAACTCGATAAACTGCCTGTTTTTATTGGATGGCATAGGCTTTTTTATTGGCGGCTAAATTAAGGATTAAATCAGAATAAGCCGCTGATGCACAAATACTCGCAAAAGAGCAATTATCCCCAAAAAACAACCACAAACAAAAGGAAACAGAGTTAGCCGGCAATCATTAAGAGGAGTATTTAAAAAGGAATTTGTGGCCTCCCGCTCAATCTAAAGTCTTCTTGGTTCTGTGTTTCAGCTCTGAAAAAAGTTTGTCCCGGGCCTGACAATATGTCTAACTGCCTCAAATGTAAAAACGTATACTTTCTTCAAGAAAAAAACAGGAAAAGGTAAAATTTTATAAATTATATAATCCTCATTTTCAACAATTTAAAAATAAACAAGGGCAATATTTTATGACCATCTTAGCAGGAGCTTTGTACTTCCTTAGCAGGACCTAAGAGCCGGTATTACCGGTAGCCCTGGCCGGGCCAGCTCTCGGCCAGCTCAAGGCCAGCTCAAGGCCAGCTAAACATTGGGTATTTTTCCTTTTTCTGGCTGACTGTTAGTCAGTACAACATTTCTGTGAGGCTTCGTGCGGACCGGATCCCAAATCGGTTCGGGACGACCTCCGACGTGACAGGGCACAAAAAAAGCTCCACATTATCAATGTGAAGCTTTCTTGCGGACCGGATCCCGAATCGATTCGGGACGACCTCCGACGTGACAGGGCACAAAAAAAGCTCCACATTGATAATGTGAAGCTTTCTTGCGGACCGGATCCCGAATCGGTTCGGGACGACCTCCGCCGTGACAGAGCACAAAAATGCCCCACATTTCTGTGAGGCTTTCTTGCGGACCGGATCCCGAATCGGTTCGGGACGACCTCCGCCG
>Ga0209480_10000080_pt1 | contig 95525 bp, 77 predicted proteins | sample JI61114C2DNA_FD_187501 | JGI IMG/M metagenome (GOLD analysis project Ga0209480, IMG submission 187501) | Wastewater effluent complex algal communities from Wisconsin, to seasonally profile nutrient transformation and Carbon sequestration -... | ecosystem: Engineered > WWTP > Effluent > Algae...
GCTCTTGTTTGCTTTGATAGAATGTGTTGCCATGTGGGTGGTGGATGGTTTGGGTTTGCTAACACCCCCTTCTTATCACCGATCCGCTTCGGTGACTCCGCCCACATGGTATCTACGCTGGGCTGTTTGGGCCGTTTTTGATGTCACTCCTTCATTTTCAATGACCCCGACCCCGGCCTGGCGGAAAAAGGCCGGTTCCTCGTCCCGCCAGCCCTGGGGCTGGCGGGATGGACCCCCGGGTTGCGGGCTCGACCCGGGGGTTCACGGCTCCAGCCCCCGGGTTGCGGGCTCGGCCCCAGGGTTCACGGCGTCAGCCCCGGGGTTGGCGGGACGAACCCCCGGGTTCACGGCGCCAACCCCAGGGTTGCGGGCTCGGCCCCCGGGTTCATGGCACCAACCCCAGGGTTGAGCGCCCAACCCTGGGGCTGGCGCGGCGAGGAACGGCCTTGGGGGCCTGAATTTCGGGTATTTTCCGAATTAAAGCCCGGCTGGCGGCTGGAAAAGCTTGGTTGAGGGCTTGTTTCAGCGGATTTCCGGCCTGTTTGAGAGAGTTTTTCCTCTGGCTCGGCCGGTCCTGACGCTGAGACGGCTGTGGGGGGAGCGCCTCACAGCAGCCGCCAGGAGTGGCCGTCCTGGCTGAGCAGGTCGTCGGCTTCCTTGGGGCCCCAGCTTCCGGCGGGGTATTCGCACATGGGAGGCGGGGTGGCGTTCTTGTGCCAGGCGTGCTCGATCTCGTCGATGAATTTCCAGGCGCTTTCCACTTCGTCGCGTCGGGCGAAGAGGGTGGCGTCTCCGGCCATGGCGTCTAAAAGCAGGCGCTCGTAGGCCTCGGGGCTGGCTTTGCCAAAGCTGGCGGAGTAGCGGAAGTCCATCTTCACCTGCTGCATGGACATGGCCTGGCCGGGCTGCTTGCACAGGATGCGCATGGCGATGCCTTCGTCCGGCTGGATGCGGATCACCAACGTGTTTTCGCTGTTGCTGCCGAGCAGTTTTTGCGTGGCGAAGGGGACCTGCGGCGGCTTTTTGAAGTGAATGCTGATCTCGGTGGCCTTTTTCGGGAGCTGCTTGCCCACACGGATGTAGAAGGGCACGCCCTGCCAGCGCCAGGTGTCGATGAACAGACGCAGGGCGACGTAGGCCTCGGTCTTCGACTCGGGGTTCACGCGGTCTTCCTGTCGATACCCGACACGCGAGACGCCATCGACACTGCCGGCGGTGTATTGCGCGCGGATGACATTGGCACCCACGGCCTCGGGGCCGATGAGCGGGCGCAGGGCGCGGATGACTTTCACCTTTTCATCGCGGACGGAGTCGGCGCTGAGATCGGTCGGCGGCTCCATGGCGACGAGGCTGAGGAGCTGGAAGAGGTGATTTTGCACCATGTCACGCAGCGCGCCGGCGGTGTCGTAGTAGCCGCCGCGTCCGCCTTCCATGCCGAGGTTTTCGGCGCAGGTGATCTGCACGTTGTCGATGTAGCGGCTGTTCCAGTTCGGCTCAAAGAGCGCGTTGGCAAAGCGCAGCACCATGATGTTCTGCGCGGTTTCTTTGCCCAGGTAGTGGTCGATGCGGTAGGTGTCCTTTTCATCAAAGGTGCCTGCGACGGTTTCATTCAGCGCACGCGCGGTGGCGAGGTCTTTGCCAAACGGCTTCTCACAGACCACACGCGCCCATTTGCCACCAACGCCGGAGTTCAGGCCGGTGGCCTTGATCATCTCCAGGATCGGTTTGAAGGCCTCCGGTGCGGAGGCGAGGTAGAAGAGACGGTTCGCCGGTGCGCCGCGTTCCTGGTCGAACTTATCGAGCAGGATCTTGAGAGCGATGTAGCCCGCCGGGTCTTCGAACTCGCTGCGGTGGTAGTGGATGCTCTGGCTGAAGCTGGCCCAAAGCTCGTCGTTGTGGCCCTGGCGGGAGTTTTTGCGGTTGCCCACCTCCAGCTCGGTGCGGAAGACCTCGTCGGATTTGTCGCGACGGGCGAAGCCGATGACCTTGAACTGCGGCGGCAGATCCCCACAGGCGGCCACATTGTAGAGGGCGGGGATGAGCTTGCGGTTCGTCAGGTCGCCCGTGGCGCCAAAGATGACCACGGTGCAGGGCTCGGCGCGGTGACGCGAGAGGAGCGTTTCTTGAAAGGGATTTTCCAGATCAGACATGTCGAGGGGGGAAAGGTCCGCCGAGGAGACGGGGGTGGAGACTACCCGCCGCCGTCCGGCTGGCAACCCGTGATGCGCAGATGCCGTGCCGCCCATGATGAAATGAGTTCATCACCGGGATGAGCCCGACGATGAAAAATCTCGTCAGGGGCAGGCGGCTCGTGTTGTACCATGAATCCCCATGTCTCCCGTCCTGCAAACCCTCGCCGATCTCGTCCGCATCAACAGCGTGAACTCCTCCTATGAAGGCGGTCCGGGCGAGGGCGAGATCGCCGCGTATGTGCGGCGCTTCTTTGAGCAGCGCGGCATCGAAGTCTGGGAGCAGGAGGTCTTTCCAGGCAGGCCAAACGTGCTCGCGCGACTTCCTGGGCGTGATGCAAACCGCCGCATCGTGCTCGAAGCGCACACGGACACGGTTTCCGTCAAAGGCATGACCATCCCGCCCTTCGATCCGGTCATTCGCGATGGCAAAATGTATGGCCGTGGCTCCTGCGACACGAAGGCCGGGCTCGCCACGATGATGCACGCGCTCGCTTCTTTGAAGGAAGAAGGCATCACGCCGCCGTGTGAGGTGCTGCTCGCGGCGGCGGTGGATGAGGAGTTCTCGTATCGCGGTGTCGTGCGGCTTTGTGAAGGGCTGAAGGCGGACGCCGCCATCGTCGCGGAGCCCACGGAGCTGCGTGCCGTCATCGCCACGAAGGGCGTGCTGCGCTGCCGCATCGTCGTGCATGGTCGCTCGGCGCATAGCTCGAAGCCGCACCTCGGCGTGAATGCCATCACGCACATGGCGCGGGTCATCGCCGCCATCGAGGCGGACAACGAACGCATGGCCAGCGTGCAGCATCCTTTGGTCGGCAGCGGCACCTGCAATGTCGGCGTGATCACGGGCGGCGTGCAGGTGAACTTCGTCCCCGATCGCTGCGCCATCGAGATCGACCGCCGCCTGCTGCCCGGCGAACGCGCGAGCGATGCCGTCGCGCATTACCGGCAGCTTTTGCAAAGCCTCGATGGCATCAGCGCCGAGGTCGAAGAGCCGCTGCTGCTCGTCGATGAAGCACTGGATACTCCCGCGGATGCCGCCGTGGTCAAAACAGCGACGCGAGTGCTCAGCGACCTGGGTTTGAACGCCGAACCCTGCGGCGTGCCCTTTGGCTGCGATGCCAGCAAGCTCTCCCGCGCCGGCATCCCGAGCATCGTCTTCGGCCCCGGCAGCATCGACCGCGCCCACACCGCCGATGAATACATCGAGCTCGATCAGGTGGAGCGCGCCTTCGAGTTCCAACGAAGATTCCTCCTCAGCTTCGCGTAACCGATTCACCACCATGACCAACCGCCGCCAGTTCCTCACCACCACCGTCAGTGCCGCGCTCGGCACGCAAGTCAGCAGTTGCGCCACACTCGCGGGCGGGGGCCACATCGACGCGCATGTGCATGTGTGGACGCCGGACACGGAGAAGTATCCCCTCGCCACTGGTTTCACGAAGGCGCAGATGAAGCCCGCGAGCTTCACACCCGAGCAGCTCTTCGCGCACTGCAAACCGGAAGGCGTCACACGCATCGTGCTCATCCAGATGAGCTACTACAAGACGGACAACCGCTACATGCTCGACATGATGGCCGCGCACCCCGGCACCTTTTCCGGCGTGGCGATCATCGACGAAACAGCCGCCGATGTGCGTGGCCGCATGAAGGCGCTGAAGGCCCAGGGCGTGCGCGGTTTCCGCCTGTATCCACAGGGCGGCGATGTCGAAGGCTGGCTCGCCTCACCCGGCATCGCGGAGATGTGGAAAGTGGCGGCGGATGAAAACCTGAACATCTGCCTGCTGATCAATCCCGAGGCCCTCGGAGCCGTGGCGAAGATGTGCGAAAAGAACCCGCAGACGCCCGTGGTGATCGATCACTTCGCCCGGCTCGGCATGAAAGGCCCGCCGGATCGCGCGCAGCTCGACCGCCTCCTGCACCTCTCGAAGTATCCGAAGGTCACGGTGAAGACCTCCGCCTTCTACGCCCTCGGCAAAAAGCAGGCCCCGTATCTCGATCTCGGCCCCATGATCAAAGAGTGCCGCGACCAGTTCGGCGCGCATCGCCTCATGTGGGCGAGCGACTGCCCCTTCCAGGTCGATCCCGGTCACAACTACCGCGACTCCATCGCCCTCGTGCGCGACCGCCTCGACTTCCTCACCGCCAGTGACAAGGCCGCGATGCTGCACGGCACGGCAGAGCGCGTGTTCTTCAGTTGAGCACGACCACCCGCGCCCGCCGCACCAAACTCCGAACGCCCGGCCTCATGCCGCCAGACCCCCGCCCCAAGCCCTCCCGCCGCAGTTGTCTGGCGACCTTGGCGGCTCTCCTTATCGCAGGCACCCTGGCCCTGCTTTGGGTGTGGATTTGGATTCAGGATGTGGGGAAGCAACAGCGCGCCTGCAGCACTGCACGTGCGATTGTCATGTGTGTCTTAACATGGGCAGATGATCATTCGGGCAGCTATCCCGACTCCATTCTCGGCGAGAACGCCACCTCCAACATGGCCTTCCGCGAGCTGTTCAAATCGGATGCCGTGCAGGATGAACGTGCTTTCCGAGGTGAAAGGAGTCCTTATATTCCCGATGGCGAGATCGGATTAGAACCGGACTACGCCAAGGCGCTGGAGCCGGGCGAGAATCATTGGATGCTCGTTGCCGGACTCTCGAATGCATCCCCAGACCGGACGCCCCTGTTCTTCGAAAATGCCCTGGATACCACTTGGCCGCCCAAATGGCTGCCCGGCTTCTTCATGCATCACGTCCGAGGGCGTAGCTGGCGTGGAAAAGGGATCGTCGTGGGCTTCAATGACGGCAGCACCATTCTCGTCCCGCTGAAAAAGCAGGGCGACTACCTCACCCTGCCTGACGATGTGCTCGAAGGCCTGCCCCCGCTGAAGGTCCTGGACATCGAAGAGCGCCCATGAGGCCCTGCGGGGATGTTTAGGCCTCCAAACTATGGGCTCATGCCAGCCATGTGGCGGGGTTTCGCTATGCGTATGGCGGGCCAAGGCGCTGATCCCTCTCCCCGCCGTGGAGATATTTGTGCCGACAAAGCTCGTTGCGGGGAGAGGTTAGGTGAGGGGAACCCCTGGATCGTCCGGGCAAGGTGTCGGCCCCTCACCCCGGCCCTCTCCCCGGAATGAAGTCATGGATCTAGCCAGATGCACCGCCGGGGAGAGGGGGCCAGCACTTTGGTCTCCCCTCAACTTTGCTGACACGAGGTACTATGGCGTTTCTGGGTCCAACCGCTGCGTTTCTGGGGCCTTTCGGATCAAAATCTGGGACTTTAGCCTCGTAAGTTCCTGCGAAATCAATGAGTTCAAAGGTGAAATAGAGTAAATCAACAGCGAATTAAACTGATTCACAAAGTTAAAAAGGTAAATCAACTGTGAGTTATTGCCATACAGTCAAAGTAAGAAATGTTTCTTTTAAACATGGAGTTCATTCACCTTGGAATTGTTTTAAAATGAGTCAGAGTTCATTGCTTTCTGTTTAGAGTCACTTGGGTTCATGATTGATGAGCGTTGTTTCCTTGACGACTTTGATCATTTCTTGATAACCTGGGGCTCTAAATGGCCGAAAATCGCCGCTGAGGTGCCGGGGTCTGGGAGTTTTCCAGAAGGTTCGGTGCCTTGGGGACTGGGTTTTTCTGGCTGTGCTCCTCGGTAATCTCCACCTGCTCACCTGCCATGGCCAAGCCCCGACTGAATCTGCGCTCCAAGAAGGACGCCCCGCTGAAATCCTTCGCGGAGCAGGTCATCCGCTCGATGCGGGACAGCGAATACTTCGCGGATTATCAGGACCAGGTCGATGCGGTGGACGCGGTGGTGCAGCATTATGCGGAGTCTTTGACGGAGCAGGCCTCTGCCGAGAGCTTCCTGCGCGCGGCGACGGCTCGGAAACAACTGGCGCGCAAGGCGACGGAGGAGGGGCTGACTCAGTTGGCTTTGGTGGTGTCGGTGGTGGCGAAAGGGCAGGGGACGGTGATCGCCTCTGCGGCGATGGAGCTGAAGCATGAGCGGAAACGGCTGGGCAAGCTGCCTGCGCCGGAGAACCTGAGTTCGGAGACTTCTGAATGGGAGGGGGCCTGCGAGTTGTCGTGGGAGCCGGTGCATGGCAGCAGCATTTACGAGATCGAATACCGGCTGCAGCCGGTGGACTCGCCCTGGCAGCACTTCGGCTACAGCACGGCGGCGAAGTGCCGGGTGACGGGGCTGGTGCCGGGCACGCTGTATTTTTTCCGCGTGCGCGCCATCGGCTCCGCCGGGGCGAGCCCCTGGAGCGGCCAGACGCAGAAACGCGCGGCGTGAGAGGCGCGGTGTTCATGGCGCTCAATGTCGAAGGCGTGACAGGGCGGTGCCTGAGCGGAAGTCCAATCCGATCTGAATGCCGGTTGCCTTGAAGGCACATGTCGTGCCTATTCGCACATGCAGAAACGTGTAGCAGAATTTTTTGCCGGGATCGGCTTGATGCGGATGGGTTTGGATAAAGAAGGCTGGACAACCTCCTGGGCCAACGACCTCGACGAGAAGAAGTGGGAGATGTACCGAGCTAACTTCAATGAAGGGGCATGTGAATTCATTCTTGATGATGTGCACAAGATCGATGGCAAAGACCTGCCTGACATTGAACTCGCGACAGCTTCTTTCCCCTGCAACGACCTCTCACTGGCGGGCAGTCGCCACGGTCTTGCCGGGACGCAGTCGTCTGCTTTTTGGGGGTTTGTGGATGTGATGAAGACGATGGGGCATCGCCGACCACCCCTGGTTTTGCTCGAGAACGTGGCAGGTTTTCTCACGTCGAATGATGGCAATGATTTCCGCGACGCCTTGGTCGCGCTGAATGAGCTGGGTTACGCCGTTGATGCCTTCATCATCGATGCAGTCCGTTTTGTTCCGCAAAGCCGCCAGCGTCTCTTCGTGGTCGCAACCAAGGCACCGGCAGTGAAAACACGGGAGTTGAAGCTGTTACAAAGTGACAGCCGACCGGCACCACTGGCTGACTTTATTTTCATGAACCCGGATATTGGCTGGAATATCCGTGAGCTGCCTGCCTTGCCTCCGTCGTCAATGACACTTGCTGACATCATTGAGGACGTACCTCTGAATTCAGAGATTTGGTGGTCTAAGGAGCGATGCGACTATCTTCTCAACCAGATGAGCGAGCGTCATCGCGCGGAGGCCGAGAGAATGATGGCTGATTCGAAATGGTCGTATGGGACTGTATTTCGCCGGGTAAGAAATGGCCGCTCGATGGGTGAATTGAGAACAGATGGCATCGCAGGTTGTCTGCGCACTCCTCGTGGTGGTAGTGGCCGCCAGATTCTTTTCTGCGGAGGCAAAGGGCAATTCAGAGTCAGGCTGCTGACTCCAAGGGAATGCGCGCGGCTGATGGGCGCTGGAACCTACAAGATCAAAGTCCCGCTCAATCAGGCTTTGTTTGGATTTGGCGACGCGGTTTGTGTTCCGGTGGTTCAATGGATAGCGCGTCATTACCTCAATCCAGTTCTTGCGGAGTTACAACAGATGCCTGCCGCCCTGCCCTCTATGAGAAAATCTGTGGTGTATTCAGCCCCCAGAAAGACGCGAGTATTGAAAAAATGAAAGTGCCCGTCGGGGCGCGGATGATCCTAATGCCGTATGTCATCACAACTCGAAACCTTCCTGACCTCACACACCAAGAAAGCGGGCAAAGTCGTGCCTGCGCGGCTTCAGGCGGGCTTGGTTTTGCTGGAGCGACTCCGGGATTTCCCATCGCTCACTCTTTCTGACCACCGTGCACAAGGCAGTGCCGGGGCCATATCCCATGAGACATACGGCAATCGTGTTCATGAGCGTCTGGATCTCCAGCCAATCAACAAGAACCACGGGCGGCGCTCATCCAACCTGCCGGAATGGGGCCAGTATCTGCTGGATGCCATCGCTGCCGCCGGGTTTGCAGAGGTTTCTCCCAAAGAACGGGAGGCCATCATTTCCAAGGCCCAAGCAGAACTCGCCAAGCCACTGCGGGCCATCATCGAACAGGAGCCTTTGGAAGCCCGGATCAAGGGACGAAGCGCCGAGGCCGTGATTCACAACCTCCTTCTTGATGCGGAACAGAAGGGTAAGTCAGGCGAGGTGGCCCAGTATCTGGTCGGGGCAAAACTTGCGCTGCGGTTCAAGCGCGACATCCCGGTTCATCCAGCCAACAAGAGTGACCGCAGGTCACGATCCGACGTGAATGCGAAGCTGGGGGACTTCGAGATCGAAAATGCCGTGATTGAGGTTGCTGTCGGACCGGTGGATCAAAAGCACCTCCAACAAATGGCAGAAATCCTTGAGAAGTCCGACAAGGAGGTCTGGCTCTTAACTCGCTCCGATCGTGTGAACGGCTGGAAGAATGAAGTGGAGGATGCTGACGACATCATGAGCGATAAGGTCGTCGTGACTTCCGTCGAGGCGTTCGTCGGTCAGAACATCACGGAGCTGGCGGAGTTTTCGATCAAGGGCAAAGCCACCCAGTTCGCGGCACTCTTCGAGCTTTATAATCGCCAATGGGTTGAGAAGGTGGGCACTCCCGGTATTCGCATCGTGTTGAAGTAGCCTCTTCATTGTAAGGGATGGGCTCCCTTGGGCTCAATTCAGATACCGGAACTCGGCGGAGGCGAAGAGGCTTTGGCAGAAGGCGGAGAGGGCGGCGCTTTTGCCGTAGTCTTTGGCTTGCTGGGTCTGTTTGCTGCCGGCGGCTTGATCGGGGAAGCGGGCCCAGAAGGCTTTGATGGCGGTGAGCTCGGCCTCGGTGGGGGGGCGGGCGAAGCAGAGCTGGTAGGCGTGCGTGAGGCGCTCGATGGGGGTGCCCTGGAACTCGCCGATGCGTTTGGCGAAAGCATCGGCGGCGCTGATGGCCTGCGGGTTGTTCATGAGGTAGAGGCTCTGGCTGGGGACGTTGGTGCTGTCGCGCTCGCTGGTGACGAGGCTGGCATCGGGGAAGTCGAAGGTGCTGAGGGCTTCGGGGATCTGATCGCGGATGATGGGGAGGTAGATGCTGCGGTAGGGGTAGGGCTGGGTCTGCATCTGGCGGGCCATGTTGAGGATGCCTTCACGGCCTTCACCAGCGCGGGCGACGGGTGAGCCATCGATGGGGTAGAGATTGAGGGTGCCGGAGATGGCGAGGGTGGCATCGCGGATGGCCTCCGCATCGAGGCGGCGCTGGCTCATGCGCCAGTGATACTTGTTTTCGGGATCGGCGGCATAGTTTGCGGCATCGTAGCTGGAGCCCATTTGATAAGAGCGGCTGAGCATGATCTCGCGGATGAGGGCCTTCACGGACCAGCCTTTGTCCATGAAGCTGAGGGCGAGGTGGTCAAGAAGTTCGGGGTGGCTGGGCTTCTGGCCCATGAGGCCGAAATTGTCAGGCGTGGCGACGATGGGGGCACCGGTCAATTTCATCCAGACGCGGTTGGCCATGACGCGAGCGGTGAGTGGGTTGTCCTTGGAGGCGATGAACCAGGCGAGGTCGAGACGGCCGCTGCCTTCGCTGATGTTGAGCGGCTCGCCTTTGGCACAAAGCACCTCGACGAGGCCGCGTGGGGTGACTTCGCCGGGCTGTTTGATATCACCACGGATGAGGATGGGGCTGTCGATGGGGCGGGCTTTGTCGAGCGTGCCCATGGCGAGGCTGCGCGGGGTGCCGTCGGTGTAGAAGAGGTCGAGGTCTGCCTGCACGGACTCGGCGCGGTCCTGAGAGCTGCGGATGCGCAGGAAGTTGGCGGCGTTTTGTTGGTTACGCGCCTGGGCACCCATGCCGCGGATTTGTTCGCGGAGGTTGTCGGCGGTTTGCTGAGCGGTCTCGTGCTGCTTTTTCAAAGCGGTGTATTCGCCGGGGGTGATCTTGGCGAGTGCGGCGGGCATGTCGGCGGCGCGGTCGAGCTCGATGAGGGTGCTGGTGTTGGCGTTTTGGAGCTGGCTGTAGGTGCCGTAGAGGGTGTCGCTGCTGAGAAAGATGCCAGCGAGGGCGTAGTAGTCGCGCTGGGTGACGGGGTCGAATTTGTGATCGTGGCAGCGGGCGCAGGCGAGGGTGAGGCCGAGCATGGCCTGGGAGACGGCGTCGATTTGTTCATCGACGAGATCCATGGCGAACTGGCGTCGGTCGCGGTTGTTGTGGCCTTTGCTGCCGATGGCGAGGAAGCCGGTGGCGACGATCTTTTCGGCCTGATCGTGCTTGGTCTCGAACTTCATGAGGTCGCCCGCGAGCTGCTCTTTGAGGAACTGGTCATAGGGTTTGTCGCGGTTGAAGGACTCGATGACGTAGTCGCGGTAACGCCAGGCGTGCGGGTAGAGGACGTTGACTTCTTTGCCGCTGCTTTCGGCATAACGAGCGATGTCTAACCAGTGGCGCGCCCAGCGCTCGCCGAAGCGGTGGGAGTCGAGATACATGTCGATGACGCGCTTCACGGCGTCGGGGGAGGTGTCGGCGAGGAAGGCTTTCACTTCATCGGGTGTGGGCGGCAGGCCGGTGAGGTCGTAGGCGATGCGGCGGATGAGCGTGGGGCGGTCGGCGTCCTTCACGGGATGGAGCCCGGCTTTCTCGATGCCGGCGAGGATGAAGGTGTCGATGTCTGTCCTGGCCCAGCCTTCGGTTTTCACGGCGGGGAGGTCGTGCTTCACGGGCTTTTGGAAGGCCCAGTGCTTGCGGCCTTCGTCCATGTCGATCTGGCGTTTGCCGCCGGTGGCATTGGCGACTGCTTTTTGTTCGCGGGGATCGGGCGCGCCCATCTCGATCCACTTTTTGAAGTTGGCGATGACATCGGCGGGCAGCTTGTTTTTCGGCGGCATCTGCATGTCGTCATTCGCCCAGGTGATGGCTTCGTAGATGGAGCTTTCGGCGAGATTGCCGGGCGTGACGCCGGGGTGGCCCGATTCGCCACCGAGGATCGTGGCCTGCTTCGTATCCAGCGTGAGGCCGCCTTTGACCTTCTCGGATTCGGAGGAGTGGCATTTGTAGCAATGCTCGATCAGCGCGGGGCGGATGTTCTTCTCGAAGAAGTTCAACTGATCTGCGGAGATGCCTGCATGAGCGGTGTCTGCGTCATTCGCGGCGAAGGCGGCAGCGGGCAGGAGCAGGAGGGTGACGAGAGCTTTCATGGTCATCAGGTTTTGATGACGCGTGGAACTCTGTCTGCGGAGGATGGTTGCGTGGCGACGCTATGCCTGGCACTCGGCGATGTATTCGCGGACGGCGCGAGAGGTCTCGGCGGCGAGGTCGGCGCGGGCTTTGGCAAAGGGCGGGCGGAACCAGGGGAAGCTGCCGAGGAGGTCGTGGGTGACGAGGACCTGGCCGTCGGTAGCACGACCTGCGCCGATGCCGATGGTGCTGGCGTTCACCTGGCGGGTGATCTGGGCGGCGACTTCGGGGACGATGCTCTCTAGTACAATAGCGAGTGCCCCGGCTTCATCGAGGGCGATGGCATCGGCGATGAGGCGATCTGCCTGCTCGGGGGTCTTGCCTTTCTTTTTATAGCCGCCCTCCTCGATCACACTTTGGGGCAACATGCCGATGTGGCCGATGAAGGGGATGCCTGCCTGGATGATGGCTTTGACCTGGGGGATGAAGGCGGTGCCGCCCTCGAGCTTCACGGCATCTGCACCGGCGGCGATGAGGCGGCGGGCATTGTAGAGGGCCTGACCGGGGGTGTCGTAGCTGTGCGCAGGCAGATCGCCGATGATGGGGGCGCGGGTGACGCCACGGCGGACGGCGGTGATGTGGTGGACCATCATGTCCATGGTGACGCCGGTGGTGTCTGGTAGGCCGAGAACGACCATGCCGAGGGAGTCGCCGACGAGAAGGAGATCGGTGCCGGCCTCATCCAGCAGACGTGCGGTGGGGTAGTCGTAGGCGGTGAGGACGGCGAGGGGCGGGCCGGACTTTTTGCGGTCGGGCAGTTCGCTGAGGCTGGAAAGGGGAAGCACGGCGATCAAGAGAGCGTGCTGCGGGCGAGGTCGAGGAATTTTTGCGAGGCGGTGGCCCAACTGAAATTCTCACGGACCCACTGAAGTGCGGTGGCGGCCATGCTTTGGCGCTGCGCGGGGTTTTGAATCAAGGAGACAACGGCGTCGGCAAAGGCCTGGGGCTCATCGGCAAGCAGGGCGTGCTGGCCGTGGACGACGGGCAGCCCCTCGGTGCCGATGGTGGTGGAGACGAGGGCAAGGCCGGCGGCCATGCCTTCGAAGACTTTGATCCGGGTGCCGCCGCCGACACGGAGGGGGAGGATCATGATGGAGGCGCGGGCGAGGTAGGGGCGGACGTCATCGACGGTGCCTGTGACTTCGATGCTGGGGTCCTCGGTGGCGAGAGCGCGGATGGCGGGGGTGGGATTGCGGCCGATGAGGATGACTTTCACTTCGGGGCAGCGTGCTTTAATGCTGGGGTAGCTGTGGCGGACGAAGTGCTCGATGGCATCGACATTGGCGTGCCAGTCCATGCTGCCGAGGAAGGCGAGCGTGGGAGCGGTGGCGGTGCTGGGGCTGAAGAAGTCGCAATCGACGCCGGTGGGCACCCAGCCGAGGATGTTTTTCATACCCCGCTCGTCGCGGAAGGTGCGCTCTTCGTCCTCAGAGACGGCGATTTGACCTGTGGCATGACGGGCGGCGTGGTCCTCAAAGGCGCGGGTGAGCTGCCATTCGCGGCGGCAGATCCAGCGGCGGAGGGGATTGGCGGCGGCCTCGACATGGCGCTTCCAGATGAGGGACTCGACATTGTGCTGGAAGACGATGGTGGGCACCTGCGGGGCGGGCTTTAGCTCCGCGAAGTGGGTCCAGGACATGAGGTAGTCGGCGATGACGAGGTCGTGCTTTTTCTCGGCGAGCTGAGCGGTGATGAGGGAGCGGGCTGTTTTGGAGAAGTACTTCTGGGAGGCAAAGGGACGGCTGCCGGTGAGGCAATTCCAGAGGACGCTGGCGTAGAAGCGCGGGGTGCCGCTGCGGGGTGGATCGAGATCGAAGGTGATGAGCTCGTCGCAGTATTCGGCGGCTTTTTCGAGGGCGGCGGGAGCGTCCAGCGGAGTGCGTGGGCAGAGATAAGTGACGTGCGCGTGGCGGCGCATCTGCCGGAGCATGTGGTAGGTGCGGAGGCGGTCACCGCCATTGAGCGGGTGGAGCAGGCGGACATTGACCCAGAGGATGCGGGGGCGCTCGGTCATTGAGGTTCCAGCGGGGCACTGATGGGTGGAGAGCCGTCACCAGCACCGATGAGACGGTGTTCTGGGAGGAGGTGGAACTCAGCGACGACGGGAAGGTGCTGGGCTTTAACATCGATGGCCTGACAGCGGCGGATTTCCCAATGACGGGAGGCGAAAAGTTGGTCGAGTCTCAGCCAAGGCTGGAAAAGGGCGAGTGGGTTTGCCGTGTCGCCAGGGAAGGTGTATCCGCAGCCAGAACCTGCGACAAGGTGGGCTTCCTGGAGAGTGTTGGCGAAGTCGTCGTAGATGGGGCCGAAGGTGGGGGTGTTGAAGTCGCCGCAAACAATCACCGGGATGGTTTCGGCACGGATGCGGTCGGCAATTTCTCGCGAGACACGCATCTGGCGGTCCCAAAAGGACTGGTAGGACTTCTTTTTTTCCTCCCATGGGGTGCCTGGCAGTCCAATAAGGCCGTAAAGGAAGGCTCCACGCTTGTAGGATTCGAGAGCGCCCCGAGGCGTCTGTAGATGAATGCTGTAGATGGCAAAGCGAGCACCAGCAGCCAGCACCACGAATCGCGCGGCACGCCCGGGGCTGAAGGCACTGTTTTCGGCTCGATCAATGCCGAGCAACTCGGTGCTGAGAATGGGCCAGCGACTGAGCATGACGAACTCCCCTGCGCCACTAACTGCACTGAACTCGCTGTACTCCGGGGTGGTCTTGTAATAGGTGGTTTTGCCCATGGAATCCTGAAGCAGGACGAAGTCTGGGTGGAGGTCCTTTTTGATAACCTGAAGGGATGCGCCCTTTCCCTGACCTCGGTTCCAAGTCATGACACGGACGGTGGAGAGGCCTTGTATCCCCTTGGTATCGCTCTCAGGAGGGTTAAATCGGAAGCCGAGATGAGAGTGAACAAAAAAAGTGCAGGCAGCCAGGAGGAAGGGCAGACTTTTCCAGTCGAAAATCAAGACGGGCAGCAGAAGCAGAACTGCCGGAACGATCAATATCCATTGAGGGACATACATCAGTGCGGCGGTCGTGAGGTTGGATTGACCCCATTGATGGAAACCAAGCAGCAACAACCCAAATGGCAGGAGGTAGAGCCAAGTAACAAACCGGGTCAGCAGGCGCATCACTCGATAGCAACCCCAAGCTGATTGGTTCAGTGGTTTTGCTTGGTCTTGGCGGAGTGTAGAATCTACTGCCGGAGATGGGATTACCTCCGGCTCACCGTTGAGCCGCTTGAGCAGCAGTAACTCATCCTGCGAGTATCGTCGCTTTTGACGCTGCCGGGGGCCTGGATCTGGCCTGTCTGACATTGCTGGGGTATAAAAGGCTGGGCGCGAGGTCGGAAAACCTAATTGCCTCTGTATGCAGGTGCTGCGGCGGGTGGTGGTAGTTCAGGTGTCTTAGGTAACTCAGGCTGCGGCACTGGATCTAGCTTAAACTGTGGAAGATTGGCGGGAGGGGTGGTTACCAGCGGCAGCTCTTCTCGTTTAATGTACTCATACTTTACTAATACCACTGGCACTACAACCAGGGCAAGCATAGTGGAGGTAAAGAGCAGTACGAGAGCTTCAAGGATGGTCAGACCTGGCTTGAAAGTGGTTCTCGCTTGAGGAGGGCTGTGGATCATAGGTCATGTCTAATTCATGATTTAAACCTAGCAACAGTTGGATTCCGCCTCGTTGACCAAATTATGGAGCTTTTATCCGTATCTTCATAGTTCACGATCATCAAGGTGGAGCTTGCAGCAGGTCGTGGCGAGCGGCGCTTTTCGTCTTAATTTTGAACGCTTGTGAACAACTTCAAAAAAAAATGGCACAGGCGACAACGTTAGCTTTACCTATTTATCCTTACGGTCTATTATAGGACCTTACCGTTCAAATATTCTCCCGTGCGAACTGTTGCCGAAAACATCCTTCAATTCAATCCACAGAACATCTCCGATTTGGTGTTGCAAATCTCTGGAGTTGTTTGGGTGATGCTGTGGTTGGTGACTTTAGTGGATGTGACACGAAGCCATCGTGGAACGATTGGTAAAATTTTCTGGATACTTGTTTTATCAATCCCTCTGGCAGGCCTGATGCTTTATGCCTTGTCTGAATTTGTGTTTGCAGACTGGCGTACAGCCCTGTCTTGGCGCAAAAACGATGCGATTAAGAAGCCTGGGATCTCAATTCAAGCTTCTTGATTTAATTTGGATTTTCCTTTCGACAAAAACCTCTATCAATCAAACCGCTCTCCCAAATGAACACCTCAAGCGAGTCAACACTGCTGAAAGCCATCTGTTTTTGTGTACTGCTTACTGGAAGCGCGATCGGGCAGAATTTGTCTGGCCGTGACTCTCTCAGTCAGGGGCAGGAGTATAATTACACCGGGGGTCGTTATCAGGGGCTTACATCTGATGTGGTCCTGAATGGTGCGCTTGAGGTGCCCTCCGCGCTTGCTTCTCAGGTTTCCCAGGCCAGTGCCTTTCTGATGCAAGTCTCCTCCTTTGCTGCATGGACGGATCTCACACAGCCTGAGGGCTATGCGGGAATTAGTGGTGCAGCTGGCATCGGCTTGCCGAATATTTTCACCAACGAGTCGCATGTCCTTCCCGGTCAGAAACAGGACCCGTATCTCGCCTACCGTTTAGGCCCCTTCTATGTCGATCAAGTCTATGGCGGCATCGCGACGATTTATTCGGATGTTCAGGGGACTCCTCCTGGCATTAACAGCCTTGGTTTGAATGATGATAACTGGGCTGGCATGACTTGGCTCAGCGCACGCCTCACGGCTTACATTACTGATCGCTTCGCGCTCACGATCAATCCTTGGATTTATTGGTTGCCTCTCAAAAACGAAGTGGGTTGGGCGGCTGGTGGAGGTCTCTTCGGTCTCAATAGTTGGATTACACCACAAACCTCGGCGACTCTTGGTTTTCATGTGCCGGTGGGGCGTTGGGACTTTTCCTTCTTTGACCAATTTCAAGCCTTCTTTCTCCAGGACAGTATTTTGAGCGAGAACTTTTTCGTCAATGCACAAGCTTGGGATATGAGCCCTGTCGATCCTGCTGGGCGTTTCCAATTTGGTGGTTTTGGTCCTTCGCACGTAGATATGACTGGTGACACAAGGTTGTCATCGAATGACCAGCTTTTCAGAAGTGATCGTTTATTTTTCCGCAATAATGCATACTTCAATGCCACCACAACGCTAGGCGAAAGCACCTCCTTCTCCACCTACTACAGTCGTTACGACTTTTGGAATGATGACATGGAACACCTCAACTCGTGGGACACTGTTGGTGCAGTCGTTGCTGCGACTTCAGGGAATTTTCGACCCTTTGTGTCATATCAGGGATCTAGCTGGGATCAATGGTCCAGCAGTTTTCATTGGCTCGTTACAGGCGCGGCTTTGCGCGTAAACCCACAGTTGCTTGCTTATGCTAACGTTGGTTACCTCTGGTCCTCAAGCGGCGAACAATCAAACGATGCAGACAGTGTGCTGGGTGTTTTCGGGTTCCGTCATCAGCTTGGCCCCAATACTTCTCACTCACTTGAGGCGGGCCGCAGTGTCACGGACCCTGAATTCAATGCTCGCACTCGCTCTGACTACGTCAGCTACATGATTACACAGACTCTTGGTCCGCGTCTTTCTGCTTCCGCATTCCTCATGTATGCGGATCGCATGTACCTTGGTGGACAGCGTGTGGGACGCGATCACAAGATCGCTGCTGCTGGTGCTGTGGCCCGCTGCATCCTTGATGAGAAATCTAGCCTAAGCCTCTTCTCGGCCTTTGAGCGATTGGAGATGGATGACATTAACCGTGGTTATGACCTTTGGACTTACCGCATGAATTACTTCCGCCGCATTGGGCAATCTGTTAGCTGGCATATGATGTATCAGTACCAAAATGCAGGCTCTGGAAATAACCCGGTGGATAACTGGTCGGAGCACCTCATCTATGCTGGTATCATGAAGCAATTCTGATTTTGCCGCAGTTGCTACAAAAACAGAGTTTCAAGTCAGGCAAACACAGGCAATCTTTTTTGTGTCATTGTTTGACCGGTGGCTGAACCTCGGTTGAACTAAAGATGACCACCTCCTCTCGTATGCCTGTCCCAAGTCGCTCCAATAAGCTCAGCAAATTTTTCACCCTCCTACTTTTAGCAAGTTACTCGATAGCGGGTGTTGGCTGCAAAAGCACCAACCCGATAGATATTGAAGAGCCTGTTCCAGTCAGACGAGGAGATGACATCGGTTCGCAAGGCTATCAAACTTCCATTGGGGATGCCCTCGATATTTTTGTCCTGGAGGATAGTACATTTAATGGAACGTATGTTATACGCCCAAGCGGTGACATCATCATCCCAAAAGCTGGGCGTATTCAGGTGGTTAATATGTCGCTCTCCCAAGTCGAGGGGGCATTGAAGGGTACGCTTGAGAAAACCCAGCTTCGTCAAGCCACTGTTATTGCCGATCCTGTCAGGCGGGGTGCTAGTACAGAAGGGCAAATGGCGGCAGGGTTAACCATCTACCTTTCTGGTAATGTGGTGAAAACCGGCCGCACTCTTGTGCCGTTCGTTGGTGGCGGTCAGGTGACTGCTTATCAAGCTATCATGGATGCAGGCGGATTTGCTCCCTTTGCCAACAAGCGCAAAAGCTATGTCCTGAGAAGAGACGGGTCTTCGCGCACGCATCGCATTCCAGTCAACTTCGAGTTGATCGAAGAAAGCAAAGCCACCGATCTGACTTTACAGGATGGGGACATGCTGGTCGTGCCCCAAAAGTTTATCGGTCTTTAGTTTTTACCGCAGATCGCGGAATCAAGCCCCACCTGGTATGCCAAAAGGAAAAAAACTCATCATCACCTTCCAGGACGTCTTTTTGTTCTTCACAAGGTTCATCAAGCATTGGAAGATTGCAGTGCTGCTGTTCTTTCTCGGGATTGTTGGATCATTGCTCTTCTATACCTATGGCAGGCCAACCTATTACTCTCGTTCATTGGTCGCTTTTGACAGTGTTAATCTACCCATCAAGTCCGAGACAAGTGATGGCACTGATGGGCGTGGCAAGTGGGGGCAAATTTCCAATATTCTCGCTGCTGCACTCAACTCACGCTGGGTTGTTGAGCACACCGCCAAGACTCTGGGCTTGGTAGAGACGCCGGGTGAATATGAGATGATCCGCAGCAAGTATGTTTCGTCAATTCGTGTTACTTTAGTTCCTGGGAACATCCTGCAAATAGAAGTGTATGCTTTTCAGCCTTGGCTGGTACGTGCCTGGCCTGAGGCCATGATAGCAACATACAAAGAGTACACCCAACGACAGAGGTTACGTTTCCGAGACAATGCCGTTGAAGAATATTCCAAGGAACTGGATCGCCTGAAAACTCGGATTGCAAGCGAGGAAAATGCCACGGCCAAGTTTGAGGAAGACAATCAGCTGATTGAAAAGTACATCGCCAATAATGGGCTCGAATCGGTTCCTGGCGAGATGCTGACCATCAAAAACAGGCTCGATTCCATGAGTCAAGTTTTGGACATGGTCGAAGGGGGCAAACTTCCTGTGGTGGATCAGCTCTCGGTGCTAAAAAAGTTCCGTGGTACACCAGTGCCAGTGGGTACAATCATGCGCACAACTCGTGCGGATGATGTGGTAAAGGTGTCCTCATCCATTGCAGGCTCTCCCACCGCCAACCTATCATCGGATACCCCGTCAGCACCAACGCCAAACCTTCCTGCTGGTGCTGGGCTGGGCCAGGCCATGGTCATGGCCATGTCTCAATCCAAAATTGTCGTCCCTTCCATGGTGGAGCAGTTGGAACCCTGGGAACAAACAGAACGCAACCTTCGTGCGGCTAGGCAGGAGCGAGAAAAACTGGCTGCAGTTTATCTCCCAGGACATGAAAGCATGCGTAAAATCGACCGCGAGATCACAGATCTCGAATCAAGTCTCGCAAGCGAGGTCGTTACAGCGCTGACATCGTTTAAACTGGAAAGGGATCAGATGATGCTGCGCTTCGAAGAACTGCAGAAGAAAATGCCCGACTATCGTCGGGTTCTCAATGACTTCGACCACTATAAGCGTGAGTTCAGCCTCATGACTAGCGGCAAACTACTCTGGGAGACTGCATATTCAGACTTGAGCAAGCGTGTGACGGCCATGGATTACACAGGCATTGATGTTCGGGTCGAGTTTGAGTTCCAAGGCTTTACATATCTGCGAGACGATATACCCATCAGTCCAAACAAGCAAAAATTGCTTCTTTATGGACTAATGCTGGGACTTGGTTGTGCTGCTGGAGGTTGCTTCGGCCTCGAAAAACTTCGTTCGACAACCTCTCTTGTGACTGAAACGGAGAAACTCACCGGTCTTAATGCCATTGGTGTTGTTCCTTTGCTCGCAAATTCCACGCAGGTGGAAACTCTCGCCATCAATGAGCACGGCCTCGCAAATGCCGATGTCAATATTGGTGAGACGTTCCGTATTATACGTTCTTCCATCCCGCTCTACGTTCCAGGGGAGAACAAGTGCCAAGTGATCATGGTGACTTCTTCTCGCCCTAGCGAAGGAAAGACCATGGTCAGCAGCTTGTTGGCCAGATCCTTCGCAGACGCTGATCAGAAAACGCTTCTTATCGATGCAGACATGCGACGTGGACGTGTTCATCGTGTATTTGACATGGATCCAGGCACCGGCCTCAGCGGTTTCCTGGCTGGAGATGTTTCAAACATCACAGACGCGGTTATCAAAACAGATTCAGCCAAACTGGAGGTTCTCGCCCGTGGCAAAAACTCAGCCCCACGATTCGAGATTCTAAGCGCCAGCCGTTTCGTCAACACCATTAACGATCTGCGCAAGCAATACGACCGAATCATCATTGATACTCCGCCGTTACTAGGACTCGCTGATTCTATCATGGTCAGCAAATGTGTAGATGGCGCAATTTTTGTCATCCGTGCCGAGCAGACAACGCAGCGCGACATTGCAACTGCGATGGAAGTGCTGGTTGGCACAAGAACCCCCATTTATGGATTTGTTCTCAATGGTGTCGATCTCTCGCGGATGGAGAACTATTATTATTACTCGTCATATTATCCGAAGTACTATGACCCGAGTTATGTTATTCAGCAAGCCGACTGAATAAACAGGATGAGCAACCGGGTCCTCCTTGTCGCTGAACGCTCAATCTTGCTGTCACCGTGGACTATCTAGCCGTTCGAATCGCCATTCTTCTCTGGCTTGTGCGTCCGCAGGACTGGCTTAGCGGCTTCGGAGGTTTCCAGTTCATGCAGTACGCCATGTTGTTGGCAATCGTCGGTGTTTACAAGCGCCCCCAAGGTTTCCATTTCAAGTTGCTCCTGCAATCTCCCGCAGACTGGTTGGTGATAAGCTACTTGGCTTGGATCGTTTATACGACTGGAGATTTGTTTGGCACCTCACGTGCGCTCATTCCATTCGCAGCATTTTATTTCTGCACGGCCCTGGCCTTGAGTTCCATCAAAAAACTCAGTGGGTTCATTTCATGCTGGGTCGCCGGACTTGGCATTGCTGCCATTTTCGCCCTTTCAACGCATTATGGATTTGAGCTGGCTCCAGGTTCTGCAGATCTCACCTCATCCTTGGGTGGCCGATTGGCTTTAAATACTTGGATCTTTAACAACCCGAACGGTCTGGGGCATGGTCTTGTCGCTCTGATACCTTTGGCTTATGTCTGGTTGATATGGCGGCGGTCACTTGGCGTTCAGGTCTTGGGCTTGCTCGTAATCATGCTGGCGGCACAGACCGTCTATCTCACCGAATCCAAGGGAGCTTATCTTTGTGGTGCCGCAGCACTTACAGTGACATGGCTTTTCAGGAAGCCCAAGATTCTGCAGGCTTCCATTCTCCTCGTTGTTTTGACCGCCGGCATTACAGCCATCAAGCTGCTGCCACGCATGGAGAATCTGAGCACCCAGGAGGAAGGTATTGCCGGACGTTTGGTTATCTGGCAGATGGCCTACAATGCGATGCACAACACAGTCAAAGGCGAAGGCTGGAAGCAGTTCGAGGCCTGGGTGGATACCGAGGAATATGGCCTCTTCAAAAAAGCCACTCATGGCTCTTATGCAAATGTGGGGGCGGATCTTGGGTATGCTGGGCTTTTTCTCTTCGTAGGCATCATGTACGCTGGTGCACGCACCCTTTATCAATCGACCCCTGACCCTGACGAGGACATCGAAACCGTCCGATGTCAGCGCGCCCTGCTTTCTCTGCTCAGTTCCTTTGCTGCCTCCGCCTGGATTCTTGATCGTGCCTATCACACGGACTATTTTATCCTGGCTGGTGCCATTGCAGCCTTCCATCGCCTGATGACTCTGAGATCCAGTGAAGAAGCGGACGAGGTGCAAACGATGCCTGAAGAAGCGCCAAACACGCTTTTGACGACCGCTGGTGCTGTTCCTTGGATGCCCTCAATGCTACCTCAGGCTACTCTTGCGGGGCATTCCCCACTGATCGCCTTCGAGCGTCAGCCAAACCTATACCCTGAACATTCTGCCATCGTTGAAAATGTGTCAGAGCAGAGTAGGATCAATGGTTTTTCACCCCTTCTTGCTTGGCGCAGGCTGACACTGATGGATTTTGTCTTCATGACAGGTGCTCTTTATGCTGTCCTCTTTGTATGGGACAGAATGATGACAAACTTCATCACTCTTTAAGTCCTATTCATGTCATCCTCAGATATGTCAGCAGCACCGCCCCCACTGCGTTCCATTTCTAGTACTGGGCGCACGGCGGAGCAGTTGTGGAATCACTATCAGGTTGAGAAATCCCTCGGAGATCAGATACGTGCCAGCAGTCGCGAAGACAGAGCCGCACTCTTTGCGCGTCTCTACAGTGAGCTATTTCAAAAAGTGCCGGATCATCCACGTCTCCACCGTCGCGAAAGTGAGGCGGAGAGCCAGCGCAGTGTCCAGGCGAGGCTGGGCATTTTGAAGGGGTTGCTGACAAAGGACACTGTCTTCATGGAGATCGCTCCGGGTGATTGCCGCCTGGCCTGCGCGGTGGCGACTCAAGTGGAGACTGTGTATGCCGCAGACATCTCCGATCAACGTGCTCCCGGCCTTGTTTGCCCGCCAAATTTTCACATGACGGTTTTTGATGGTTTCAATCTCGAACTTCCCGATGCGAGTATTGACGTTGCTTTCAGCTACCAGTTTCTGGAGCATTTACACCCAGATGATGTGGCACCGCACATGAGCCTTGTGGCCCGGGCCTTGAAACCAGGAGGGGTCTATGTGCTCGATACTCCGCATTCTTATTCCGGACCGCATGATATCTCGCGCTATTTCAGCCACACTGCTCAGGGGTTTCACATGCATGAATGGACCTATCGTGAACTTGCTGCTCTTGGTTGCGCGCATGGGTTTGATCGCATGAGCGTGTTTCGTTTCGGTCGCCGCTGGGACACACCTCTGGCATCAGTCATCACCTGCGGCATTGAAGCCTTGGTGGGTTTACTGCCAGCAACACTGCGCTGGCGTGTGAGTCAGCGTCCCTTTGGTGGTGTTACCGTTGGCCTCTGGCGCAGTCCTTGAAGGCTTGCTCGTAAGCCTGCGCCATGCCGTCCCAGGAGAAAAGCCTCTCCACGCGCTCGCGGCCTTTTCTGCCCTGATCAATTAAGGTGTCACGAGACACGGAAAACAGCATCTCCAGCTCTGTGGCCAGTTTATCCACTGTGCTCAGGTTTCTTACCCAACCACCCTCATCGGCTCCCAGCAACTCGTGTGCTCCACAAATATCATTGCTGAGCACTGGCACGCCGCAGGCCATTGCCTCCATGGTCGCGTTGGACAGTCCCTCGTTGCTTGAAGGTACAACCAGTGCGTCCATCTTCCGATACCATGGCACGGGGTCGGACTGGTAGCCTGCCATCGTGATCTGCGCTCGAATTGCGCTGCTTTCCACCAATCTGCTAACGGCATCTTTTTCAGGCCCGCCGTCTCCGACTATAAGCAGTCGAGCTTCGGTGTGATTAGCAGCGACTTTCTCAAAAGCTTCCAGCAGTGCCGCATGTCGCTTGAAGCTGCCAAAACGAGCCACGATGCCGATCGTGCGATCCATCGCAGATTTCTCCGCTGGATGGAAGCGCCTCGTGTCCACGCCATTGATGAGGGCCACTAGCCGCTGGTGCCGCAGCCCGCATTCCTGCAGTTCTTTGCGCTGCCCCGCAGAGACAGTGTGAACACCCGTGCATGATCTGTAAAGAAGTCGGCGCAACCAAAGTCGCTTCCAGCTCTTTTCGGCTGAGGTAAGCTGGGCGTGTTCGCCGTGAAAAAGAGATGCAGAAAGTCCTCCACGACTTCCCAACGCCGCATACACCAGCGGTGCCCAATTGTGTGTGTGCACCAGATCATAACCATCCTGCAAAATGCCTTGTAACTGCCTCACAACTTTCCAGCGGAAGCCGTCCGCCTTATGGAGTGCCGTAACTTGGATGCCATCTCGAAGTCTGGCGGCATGTACACCCTCATGCCTCAGACACACGACATGAAAGTGGAATCTCTGTGGGTCCAGACGATTCAACAACGCCACCAGTTGTGCCTCCATCCCTCCGGCATCCAGCGAATCCACCACTTCGAGAATCTTCAGCATCCTGATATGTAGGTTCTATTTCTGGACCGGCGTTCCGATCATCACCCCAAATCGGCTTGTGATCTGTGCATGCTCTTCATCAGCCCAGGTATCGTCCATGACATCCAGCCTGCGTGGATTCGGGCACCACTGCATCCGTGCCAGATCGCGAGTCCAGGGCTTGCCGTCAGCAAGCGCATGTGCTTTCAGGTGCTCATTGAGGGCCACGCTGCTCATCCTCGCGCCGATTCCGTTTCGCAGCGCCCATTCGCGTGGCCTCATCGTCTCCGAGCGTGCGATCAAGGTCATGAGATCCTCCGCCAGATTGTCTTCCCGCAGAAACATGCCAGTCGCATCGTTGATGAACTTGGCTGACCCAATATGGGCACCTTTCACCAAACCTGTCGGTGTGTCGGCAAATAAAGATTCAGCCACCGCCACACACGATCCTTCCCGCAAAGAAAGAACCGCACTCGCCTTTGCCCTGCATAGGGTTTGCAGGACTTCAGCATGAGGCATGCTGGTGCGCAGCTCAAAACGATCTCGAACACAGAAGGCTTCTGCCTCCTTTAGTACCGCATTTTCATCCCGATTGCCATCCTTCTGGCCGATCAACAGCACTTTCAAATCACGAGGCATATTTTGCAGCGCTTGGAAGAAGCGCACATGGCGTTTGAAGGGCGCAAAGTTGGCCACCATCACAAGATCCAGATCACGTTCACCTTTTACGCGAGGCGCAAACACCTTCTCATTCACCCAGTTTGACGCCAGGAGCGGTATCATCCGGTAGTTGCTGCTTAATCGCGGCAGCGTTGCCAGATCATTGTCATGACTGATCAAGCAGTGGACAGGCTTCGGCCAGAGTGCCGGGAAAACTACATTTAGGGGTGAATGCGGAGGACTCCACGTCGGCGATACCACCAGAGTGTAATCTTGTGCCAATTGCTCCACATTGGGCAGACGGAGCAGTTGCGCCCACTGGTGCTCAAATGAGATGAAGATGACTCCAGGCTCCTCTGCGGAAATCCTAGGCTTTAAAATCACACTCTTCTGCAACAGCGCCGGTGTCGAGGCCGCAGGTCGTGTTAGCGCCATCGTCCATGCCTCACGATTTAGGCCGACATGCTCTCTCACTGCCACCAACCGTTTTTCCAGCGTCCGCGATAGTCTATTATCAGGAAGCAACCTCACTGCTGAACAATAATGTCCGATCTTTTTCACTGCTTCTGCGGCTCCACATGATTTAAAGCACGCTCCACGTGCCGCAAGGAGCACCGCCGCAACACAGCGACATGTCGGATTGCTGCGCAGGGAGCTTTTCAGACTCAGAAATAGCCGATCTGGGGGCATCATCAGTCTGCCTTTTTTCGTGCATGAAGGCACCAGCCCAACGTGTTGCGCTGATCCGTGTCGTAGCGATCCAGCCACATGAGTGGAAGCTTCAACGCGAAACCAAACAATAGTCGCGAAATAAGCATGAGAGGCACACGCAGCAGCGAGGGCATTTGAGTGCGCTTCAGCATCGTGGCCGTGTAGTGCAGGTTCGTCGCAAGCATGCTGAAATGTCCTCCCTGCGCCACGCGAGCCTCTACGGCCAGTCCGCTCTGCTCGAGCAGCAGCTCGATGCCAAAGCGCGTCGGATTGAAGTAATGCCAGGGCAAATTGTGCAGCCAGGCTGACTGCGGTGCGCTGATAAACAGATGCCCGCCGGGCCTCAGCACGCGAGCCAGTTCAGCCACGGTTTTTGATGGTGACTGAACGTGCTCGAGAACCTGCGTACAGATCACCGCGTCAAAGCTCGCATCCTCATAAGTCATCGCGGAGACGTCCATCACATCATCCACACCCGGACCTGCATTGAAGTCATTCGTTCGCAGAGTCGCGCCTGTGGCCAGCAATTCGGTGCGCATCACCTGTTCTGGAAGGTGACCAGAGCCCGCATCCAGCAGCAGCATGCCGGGCTTCAGCACAGGCAGAGCATGATGTCGGAGGAACTCGGAGATATGAAAGCGGTCGATCTGCATGCGCTCATGCCAGCGTGCGGGAAGAAAACGGCGGCCCAAAGAGGATTGACCGGAGGAAGTGGTGCTCATGGTAAAGGTGGAAACGTATCAGTCTTGCATTGGCGAAGCAGCCTGGAGCAGTCGGCTCATCATCGCTTCACAGGCTTCATGCAGCACGGCTGGCAGTTCATTCGGAAGAGGCTTCTCGCGGTCACGCTGTTCAGGAAAGTCTGAGTAGCGCTCGTTGAATGCCACGTTGAGGTGATTGCCAAGAATGCGGAGCGAGTCACGGGGATGTCTGACAAGGTCTGCATAATGCAATGCGATGAGTGCCGGATGTGCATTGTCGAAAAGCAGAGAGTTTCGTGCCAGCCAGAAAAGTGCGAATCCTGCCGTTGGTGTTGTCGCGAGATGACGATGCTCACGGATGAAGTCCTGCATCTCCTCTCCGAGGCTTTCCGCCTTCCAGGAGGCAGTATTCAGCTCCAGCAGATCCCGCAGATAAGGCATCGGCTCGTAGCGTCCTCGATAATAAGTCAGATGAGAAAGAATGACCTCACGGTAGTGGCGGAAGATCCACACGCCTTTAGATCCTGGCCAGTTGGATAGCAATTCAGCCGCACGCTGACTGTCGTGGAGGGGTTTGATCAGTACAATTTCACTTTTCTCTGCCTGACGGAGCGCTTCCACTTCTGCATCAGGCACAAGGCGGATGTAGCGCGGGTCCTCCGTTGGCGTCTGCCAGAAGTATGGTGGGTCGCCCTCTCCATAGTCGCTCACACGTGGATCAAAGCCGATAAAGTTCCGCAGCATCGTCGTGCCGCTGCGTTGACAGCCGAAAATGAAAACAAGTCGCGGGTCATCACAGGGATGCATGGCGGCATGGAACCGGGTGCGCAGTTTGTTGACCTTGTAGGAGGTCATCAGACGCCATGAGGCACGTTGAAGTAAATTCATGAATAGTGAATGCAGGCGGGACTCGCTTTAAAATAGAAGGCAGTTATGGTCGGGAACAATGGGAATTCAGGGAGAAGAGAGCTGCAGCAAGTCCAAGGCCACGACCGGCGTGACCCTGGTGTTTCGTCACTTTCATCCCATCCTTGCCGGTGCTGCGGAGCGGTTCCGGCGTTACAGCACCCCGTTGTCTAAGGAGGGTCTGAGTTTTCAAACCTACACACTGCGGGAGAGCGCCGAGCATCCCGAGGAAGAGACTCTGCACCCAGGTCTCCATGTCAGGCGAATCACTGCCGATGGGAAGGCCTGGCAGCGTGATGCGGTACTTTTTCAGCGAGCTTTTGAGGACCTTTCCCATCGGCCCAGTGATGGGCAGGTGCTGCAAACCTCGCTCGCTCATGGTCTTTCCCGCCCGTGGCTGAAGAGCATTCGCGCCCACGGCGTCGGCTGTCTTTATGTTGGCACGATGGTGGGCGATAGCGATACCGCTGCCCCGCTGTGGAGACGAATCGTCCAACGCTGGCGAATGCGTCAAGACTACGCCCCCTTTCACACGTTGGTGGCGAGCACGGGGGTGATGGCGCAGTGGTTCGAGCAACGCGGCATTCGCAAAAACCGCATTGAAATCATCCCCAATGGAGTGGATACCACGCGCTTTCGACCTGCAGCGGATGCGGGTGAAAAAGCCGCTCTTCGTGCCGAGCTTGGCATTCCTCTGGAAACAAAACTGGTGCTCTTTGTCGGCAGCATCGTGTCGAGAAAAGGCGTGGATTTGCTGCTGCGCGCCTGGCCGGCCACGCTCAGGTATCATCCCGATGCCAGACTTGTATTGGTCGGCGGATTTGAGCGCCCCACCTTCATGACTCAGGAACGCATCGCTGCACTCACGGAGTATCAAAATGGTGTTCGAGCCCTCGCGGAATCTGCGGACATGCGTGGCAGCGTGCAGTTTGTGCCGGAAACCCCGTCGGTTGAAAAATGGCTGCGTGCTGCGGATGTGTTTGTCTTTCCCTCCGAGCAGGAAGGCATGGGCAATGTCGTCCTCGAGGCGATGGCCTGCGGACTGCCTTCGGTGATCACTCGCTTCAAGGGATTGCCTGAAGGCGAGTTTGGAGAGCCTGGGTGCGAGTTTCATCTCGTGCCACGCACGGAGGAAGATCTCACTGTGGGATTGCGCACCACTTTGTCTGATGCCAGGCAGGGGGAGATCATGGGCAGACAAGCAAGGATTTGGATTCTGGACCGCATGGATCTTCGTCTCACGCTTGCACGCTACTCGCAGCTTTATCATCGGCTGGGGCATCGTCATTGAGGCAGGGGAAGTTTGGCCAGTTCGGCGGCATGATCCCGGCGGTAGAGCTCTCGTGCTTCACGGATCGCCGCCAGATGCTCTTCCAACCGACTGCTTGTGAGACGAAAACCAAACCCCCCAGGCTGCACGATCGTGGCATCTTCGAAGATTCTAGCGAGTAGCTCATCACCCAGTGCTTTCGTGAAGTGGCTGGCTTCAAAGTAATATCGGGCAAGGCCCCTCTCTGGCACCGGCTCTGTGGTGAAGTCATTGTAGCCGCTGAAGTCCAGCAACGGGAAGGCTCGTTCAGAAGTTCGTGAGGCCTCTGTCATGCGAGTAATGAAACGCTTCCACTCTTCAAAGAGCACCCCCTGTCCGATGCGGTTCAGCATTTCCAAATACCGTGCATGGACCGGTGCGACAGCAAGGCGAAGGTCCACGTCATGCTTCCGTGCCATCTCCAGGATATCGCTAAAATTTTGAAGTTCCTTTTCATCGAGTCTAATCCCCTCATTCCCGATTCCGCCCATCAAAAAACGTTTTTCATAAGCCAGAAAAGCCTTGCGTGTTCCGCCTTTGGCAAGAACGCGTTCACTTTCCATTTCGGCATCGCGTGAGCCGTCGGGCAGGTATCTCTTCTCTCCGGGTCTGCCTAAAAAGGTATTCACGCTACCCATCAGGGCATCCCAGGAGCAAAGTCCAAGAACATGATCTTCAATGAAGAAGCCTGTGAATCTTTCCTCACGAAAGTCGGGTGCGTTTTGACCTCCCGGCAGGAAGGCGGTGAAATCCAGCAGCAGCACGGCCTGACGGATGTGAGACACCTCACAAGCGTGCTGGAAATAGTGTTTAATCTCATCAAGACGCGCGTCCGAAAGCCCAAGATTATATACGGGTTTGTTAGTCCAGGCTGTATGTGCAGGATCGAGGCCGGTTTCAGCGCGTGAGCTGCCGAGGATCACTGACTGAGGCCTCAGATGACGCACCTGCATGGCCTTCACGAGCCGGAGATGAGTGAAGGTTTCCGGCTTCGTTTGAGAAGCCAGCCAATCATTGGCAAAGAGGCAGTATGGATTCACCGCACGATTGAATAAAACCACCAGCCCGAGCAGTGTTGTCACAGTGACCGCGAGCCAGCGGATGAATCGAGGGTGTAGTCTTTCCTCCATGTCAGAACTGGAAGTAAAGGAACTCGCTGATGCGCCCGAGATGTAGCAGCGAAACCGCCAAAGCAGCACCAGTGATCATGGCCCAGGGTGCTGTGGGTTGCCAAAGACAGGTGGTGTTCTCCTCCGGCAGCCCTGCTTGGTTGGGAGGGGTGAAGACAGCATGGGTGATTTGCAGCGTGTTTGGCAGCGCCACCGCCGCCAGCAGGAATGCGGCAAGCGTCAAAATTTGAGCTGGCCCTGCAAAGATCTGCCAGTCAGCGTGGGGGGTGATGCCAACCTGCGACAACAGGGGCAGCTTTTCCAACCATCCGGGTGGAAGCTGGGCGCCATTAAAGCCGAACAAACTTTGGCCAATGGATGCTGCGGAAGCTAAATCTGGTGAGCGGAAGAGCATCCAGCCCAGGATCACCGCCAGGAAGGTTAGAGACCATGAAAGCACTCTTCCGGGCAGGTTGGGCAAGCGCTGCATCAAGCCGGCCTGAGTGGAGAGGTGGTTGATCAGCAGGCAGAAGCCATGCCAGAGCCCCCAAAGCGCAAACGTCCAGCCCGCGCCGTGCCACAGGCCTCCGATGAACATGACCAGGATGAGATTCACACTGCGGCGCACGGGGCCTTTGCGGCTGCCGCCGAGCGGGATGTAGAGATAGTCACGGAGGAACGAGGACAGCGTGATGTGCCAGCGACGCCAGAAATCCACGATGCTGCATGCCTTGTAGGGTGAGAAGAAGTTTGCGGGCAGATCCACGCCGAACATACGGGCAAGGCCGAGCGCCATGTCCGAGTAGCCGGAGAAGTCGAAGTACAACTGAAGCGTATAGGCCAGCACCGCCACCCAGGCATCCAGCATGGCCACGCTGGGCACGTCATGCACATGATCAAAGACCGGCGCGACCCAGGCCGCCACCGAGTCCGCCATCACCATCTTTTTGAACAAACCGAGACTCAGCAGTGTGAGGCCGACAGAAATGTTAGGCCACGCAAAAGCCCGCATTCGAGGCTGCTTAAGCTGTGGCAGCATCTCATGTGGACGCACGATCGGACCTGCGATGAGCTGCGGGAAGAAAGTCACATAAAGCAGGTAATGCCGGAAGCTCGTGCCCTGGTCACGGCCTGCGCGGCAGTGCAGCAGGTAGGTGAGCTGATGGAAGGTGAAGAACGAGATGCCGAGCGGCAACTCCAGAGGCTGCCCATGCCATTCGTGCCCGAAGAGAGCCGCGACATTGCTGGCAAAGAAGTGCCAGTATTTGAACCAGCCGAGTAGTCCGAGGTTGATGACTACGCCCGCCACCAGTAGCCAGCGGCTGCTTTGACTGCCGAGCTGTGAAAGGCGGCGAGCCAGAAGATAGTTGAGTGTTACGGATGCCAGCAGCAGCGGCACATGCGTTGGGTTCCACCAGCCGTAAAAAAAGACCGAAGCCGCTGCCAGCCATGCCCAGGCAGACTCAAGGCCCCGCCAGCGGAAGGCGAGAGCAAAGCCCAGCATCGCCAGCGGCAGGAAAGCAAAGAGGAAGATGCCGGAGTTGAAAAGCATCTCAGGTTAGTTCGATCAATTCCTGAGCAAAGGCAGCCGCAGGATCTTCGGATACATCGCGGCGGATCCGTTCATGGGCAGCCCTGCCCATGGCTTGCCATTGATTACGCTGGTTCCAGGCTTTTTCCAAAGCTTCACCCAGGTGCTTCACGGTTGCTGCCTCGGCTAGGAAGCCATTTTCACCTTCAGTGATCAGCTCGGCATGTCCGGCAATGTCTGTCACGAGCGCTGGACGTCCGCAAAAGAGAGCTTCCACAAGTGAAAGCGGCATGCCCTCATTCCTCGAAGGCTGGGCGATGAGATGATGATCCTGCCATATGTTCTCCACGGCATTCACATGACCGTGAAACTGCACTCGCGAGGAGATGCCGAGTTTCTGTGCCAGCCGCTCCATGCCGCGCCGGTTCTCGCCATCACCAAAAAAGGAGAGAAGAAGGTCACGTTCACTCCACACAGGGTTGGCGAAAGCTTGAAGGAGAAGGTCGTGACCTTTGGGTCGTGTTTGCATCCGGGCCACACAGGCCATGCGTAAAGGTGATTGAGACTGCGGCCATGCAAAAGCAGCATTGCGGTTTACTTTGACTGGATTGCGCACCACGGCTGCGTTTTTCAAAACGGTGCCGATCTGGTTTTCGAAATCCGTTTGGTTGCGCTCTGCGACCCAGAAGTTGCGGGCGGCTTTGATAAAGACCGGGCGCAGGCGATCCGCTAGGGCATCCTTCGGCCAGTCGCTCGGGATGATGCCATGCGTGACGACGGAGGTGCTCAATCCAGCTTCTTGCAGAGCCTCGAGCCACGCCACACACGAATGGTCGTTGCCCTGGGAGACGAGTACATGATCGGGATTCCAAGAGACCCACTGCTTCACCAGCAATCGCTCGGCCTGACCTGGTTTCAAAAACGGTCGAGCCCATTTCTTGAATGACCAATGCAGCGGAATGCGCGTCACAGGCACTCCGAGAATGTGCAGTTCTTCAATACGCCTTGGGTCCCATTTGAGCCAGCACACAGCGGCGCGGACCTCATGCCCGCTGCGCACGAGATGCGCGGCTGTTTCGAGCCACAGATTCTCGGCGGCACCGATGCCGTAATGACTGCTCAAAAAGAGAATGCGAGCCATGGGGACTCAGGCGTGGGGCGTTTGCGCCCAGGCTTCTGTCATGCTGGTGCAGCGAATCATGCCGCGCGTGTTGTCGCGCTGACGGCGACGACGGATGCGCCAATCGCTGAGCCGCCGTCGGATGGGACCGGGGATCAGTGAGGCGGGAGAGAAGGGCTTGTCGGAAGTCTTCGTGCTGCCTTTTTCATCGCTCTCCGACCAGCGGACAGAGTAATCGCTTTGCTGCACCTCGCCGATCTGGGCACCGAGGGATTTTTCGGCGACGAAGAGCAGGCTCAACCTGTCTTTGGGATTGAATTGCAGGCGCTTCCCAGTTTCCGCTGGGTCACGGATCAAATGATACACAGTCGGCTGGCTGAGGGAGACGAGGGCGGCGAAGCGCACGCGGAAGCCGTGAGCAGGTGAAAAGGCTCGGTAGAACAGCTCCGGGCTGAACTGGTAGAACCCATGCCCCATCCAGTTGTTCACCGGACATTGAGTGATGAAAAGACCGCCTGGCTTGAGCAATGCGGCGCAGTTTCGGATGGCGGTGGGGAAGTCGAAAATATGTTCCAGAGAGCCCCCGTCGAAAACCCAGTCCCATTTCTCATGATGATCCGCTGGCAGCGGCGTGTTCATGTCATGCACCAAACCAGCTCCCTGATAGGTCGTGACATCCAGCGCTTCGATATTCTGAAATCCCATGCGCTGGAAAAAAGGCTCAGCGTAGGTTGTGTCGCTCATTTGCGCATCAGCGAGGTCGTCCAACATGAGTTGATGCTCTTGGCCGAGTCGTGCGGATTCGGCGGGGGAAAGGCGCAACCATTGCCTTCCGAGCATGATGAAGTCCGTTGCCTTCGGCTGAAGTTTGCGACAATGCAGGAGGAGTTCGGCGCTGATGGAATTGAGGGCCATGAAGTCAGTTTAGAGACGCTTGCGCGAGGCGCGCCAGGCGTAGCTGGCGAAGTAATAAAGAGCGCGGGGAAGGGAGAGCTTTTCGTAGTTCCGCAAAATGCGCCAGCGTGCCGTGGCGGCACGCTTTTTGTTGCCGGAACGGCTGTGGGCGGCCATGCGGTAGATGGCCAGGGGCTCGGGCAGACCCAGGGCGTCTTCCTGGCGAAGCAGCTTCAGCCACAGGATGTAGTCTTCATGCAGGTGCTCCACAAAGCGTTCACCACCATGACGCGAGCGGCGCAGCATGGCGGTGAGGCAGCCAAGAAGGTTGTCATGGAGGAGAAGGGAGTGCGTCAGGCGTGGTGGAGGCTGGATGATGTGATTGAGCAGGTTTCCCTCCCAATCCATCTGCTTGTATCCGGTGTAGCTGAGGCCGCTGCCGGTCTGCTGCATGTGGCTCACCTGCTTCTGCAGTTTCTCCGGCATCCAGAGGTCATCACTGTCGAGAAAGGCGATGAATTCACCCGTGGCTCGAGCGATGGCCTCATTGCGATTGAAGACGCACCCACCTTCAGTCAGGTCAGTGATGAGGCGGATGCGAGATTCCTTTGCTGCTGCTTTCTCCGCCAGTGTTCGGGTGCTGTCAGCAGATTTGCAGTCCACCACCAGCAGCAGTTCCCAGTCCGGCAGCGTTTGAGCGAGCACGGAGCTGATGGAGTCCTGTAAAGTGGCTTCCGCGTTGTAAGCGGGCATCACGATGGAGACTAGCGGGGCGCTCATGTTGAGACTAGAGACATGAGCTTCAGCCACACGCGCGAGCAGAGATCGCCAGGACGGATGAAACCCGAAGCAGCTCTGCGGAATGACTCCATGCGCCAGCGGCGTAGCGTGGAGATGCCATCACGTTTCTCAAAGTGTCGTGAGATGTTGTTGAGCACCGGCAGCGCGCAGGAGAGCTGCTTGTCCCAAAGCTGCATGGCCATGGATTCCTCCACGATGCCTGCGAAAGCGGTGGCATTGACTCTCCAGGCTTCACGCCGTGCATTGGAGGCACGTTTGAGACGCATCTCATTTTCGGTGAGTCCGCTGGGATTGTAGCGGTAGCGCAGCAGAGGCTCCTTCAAGGCGATGGCCTGGTAGCGGCTGAGGAAGCGCAGCCACATGTCATAGTCCTCAGACCAGTAACGGCATTCGGGGGTCGAAAGATCGCGGTAATTCCCGACATCCATGAGCGCCTCACGGCGCATGATGACCGTGGGATGCACGATGCGTGGCGCGCGTAGCGTGGCATGCAGGATGTCCGCTGGATCATGAGGATAGCTGGTGCGGGCATCGACGACCCGGCTTGAAGAATCGATGCACAAGCGGTCAGAGGCCACGAGGGCATGCTCGGGATGCTTTTGCAGATGATCAAGCTGCACGGCGAGGCGGTGCGGCTCGCAAACATCATCGGCATCCATGCGGGCGATGAACGGGGACTCCGCCCTCTTGGCGAGTGCGCGGAGGGAATTCCCGAGGGAGAGCGGGCGGTCAGTGATCACACGCCCGGGCAGTCGCGTGGGAATCCATTCCTTCAAGACCTCCAGTGTGCCGTCCGTGGAGCCGTTGTCCCATACCAGCACTTCGAAGTCACGGCAGGTCTGGGCTTCCAGCGAGGCCAGAGCCTCGGGCAGATAGGGCATTCCATTGAGAATGGGGATGATCCAGGTGACGGCGTGGCTCATTCAGTGAGATGGATGGCCTTCTTGTGGAAAAACTCCGCCATGCCTACATTGCGGTAGTCAGTGGATTCGGGTTTCAAATCATTAAAGAAGAGCGAGACAGGCTTCACGCGTAGCGGCGGCACGGTGACTTCATCCTCTGTTGATTCGCGAATGAGCGCGTAGCGGCGCTCGCACTCCTGGTCGAACTTCCGGGCATCGCCTTTGATGAGGTCACGCCACGCAGTTTTGACATTGTTTGGTGCGGTGAGACTGGCGGTGAGGGTGAAAAAACAGAGGAGGAAGGCTGTCGATGACAGTGTGGTTTTTTCCCAGCCTCTGGCATGGATCAACGCCGCGACATTGGCGATGAGAAACCCCCACTCGAGAACAAAGAAGAAGGCGAGAAGATTGATGGCCCGTGGCGGGATAGACTGCCCCATGCTCCATGTGCCAACAAAAAAACCACCCCAGGTAGTCCCGATGATGATCAGAAGAGTGAGGCAGATTCGTGCCCATGCCTGTTTGGAAGTCATGGCCTGCACCGGCCACCAGCCAAGAGAGAGCAGAGCCAGCAGAAAAAAGGGTGCTGAGGTCAACCAGATGACGAGCTGTTTCATGGCGAGCTTGGCGGAAAGGACCAAGGCGGGCACGGGATGGCCGTGGATTTCATTTACATAAGTGCTCATGCGCACTGGCAGGCCTGGGGAGAAAAAAATGACCAGTGATGCTGCAAGTGTGGCACCAATCGCCCATAGGAAAAGAGGGTGAACTCGACGATGTTCATGCCATTGAAAAGCAGCAACGAGCAGCATGGTGACGAGTTGCAGCGCCATTCCCAGCTCAGTGCTCCAGGAGGCCAGCATGGCCAGAAGGACGACGGTGATGTTGGTGGCTTTGCCGGCGGCATGATCTGGCTCATGCCAGGCGCGTGCCAGCAGCGATCCAAGGAAGAGCTGGAGGATGCCTGCGAGAAGATAGGTATTGCCACCATTGACCCAGTAGAGTCCTTGAGAGGGACTGCGCAGGACCCAAAGGAAGAGCATCAGCGCCGAACCGGCCGCCAAACGTCTGAAGGTGAGATCTGCTCCTCGCAGCCAGGCGTTGGTAAACCGGAAGAAGCCAACGGTAACCGCCAAGAGGAGACCCAAACAATAAAGTTGATAAGCGCCGCTGCTGATGAGGAAGGGGTGGAGAGTGGTCGTCGCCTGCTGAACGATGCGTCCGGAAATCTCCGTGTACCACTTCCAGTTTGCGGCCCAGAAGCCCAGGTCACGTCCGCCAACAGCCATGTACCAGTCATCTGCACATGGATGAGTGTAAAAGCACAAGGCGACAAATGGCGCGACGACGAGCGCCATGAGCAGCCAGAGCAGTAGTGACTGCCAGCGCGGCGGAGTGATGGCTGTTTCGCTATTCATGGTTCAAGTGCATGGGATCACATCTGCGGCAGCTTGAGCTTGAGGAAGGCTGCCCAGCAGAAGCGCAGCATGACGAGGCCGTTTTTAAAGACGCGAGTCATCTTCGTGTCGCCATAAATTCGTTCCTGATAATGCACGGGCATGTCCACGATGCGGAGATTGAGTTTGGCTGCACCAAAGAGCAGCTCGTAATCACCCCAGCGGTCCTCAGCACCCCAGGTATCAATCATACCGTTGATTTTTTCCCAATCTCTCCGCCAGAGAACTTTGGTGCCACAGAGTGTGTCGCGCACAGGAGAGCCGAGCAGGTAGGAGAAGAGCGTGGCGAAGCCTTTGTTGCCAAGCATGTTCGCGAACTTCATGGCCTGCCCCTGCATGGGATAAACGAGACGCGAGCCGTTGATGAACTCGCCCTTGCCTGAGACGATGGCTTCGATGAAGCGCGGTAGCTCCTCAGGCATCACGGTGAGGTCAGCATCGAGGATGAGCAGGATGTCACCCGTGGCGGCGCGGAATCCGGTCCAGACATTGCGGGACTTTGAAATCGCCGGCCCATCGACGAGACGGATGTTTTTATGAGGGAACTCCTGCTGCATGAGCCGCACTTGATCGGCCGTGCCATCCGTGGACTTGTCATCACAGAAGATGATTTCAGTTTCACGCCCGAGCTCGGGCATGCGCTCCACCGCGCTGCGCACGTTGCCTTTTTCATCCTTGCATGGGATGATGACGGAGACTTTAAAGTCTGAAGCCGGACGTGGGTTGGCCGCCGGACGTGCGATGATGAAGTGGCAGAGATTAAGTCGGTCGAGCCCAGGCATCCAGGCGATGAACTTATTGATCAACGTGGACAGCAGGGGAATGCCGAAGGGCATGAGCACACGGCGGGAGACTTTCAGAAGTTCAAGCCCAGAAAGACGCAGCAGTCCCTCGTAGTCGCGCACGGAGAGCCAGTTGGGCTCAACCTTGGGGGTCTTGAGGTTGCTTTTTTCGGCGATGCTGACCAGCGGCTCCCACAGATGATTGTAGGTGTAGATGATGATGCGTGTGTGTGGCTGACACACGCCTCGCACTCGCTCCAGCATGGCCTGAATATCGACCATGTCGGTAGTGTCCTGGATGAGGACTGTGTCGAAGGGGCCTGTCGGCAGCTCCTTCTCTGGGTCCATGACATGAAAGGTGGCCTGTGGATGGCGCTGGCGTGCCAAGGCAATCATCTTCGGGCTTACATCGACACCTGTGACACTGGCTGCCTTTACATACTCGATGAGTTTGCCAGTCTGACAGCGGATGAAAAGCAGCCGCCCAGCGTCGCCAAGGAGTGAGGTGATTTCACGTCCGGCGAGTTGGTAGAAGTAAGCATTTTTTCCGATGTGATAATCGCGCTTGTCGGCAAAGGCTTCGGCGTTGGCGACGATTTCGGCACGCTTTGATTCGATGGCCGCCATGCCCCACAGAGGTTGCGGCGGAGCTTCGCATGTTTGTTGAGACATAAGGTGAGAAATGCGGATTGGAAGTGCAGGCAGCTGCTATTTGGATTTCCCAAAGTGAGCTGAAAAACCATGAACTTTTCTGCCGATGGCTTGAGAAAGGGCAAGGGCTGGTCGGTCAATGAAGCGGTCGATCACGACCGCCCCACCCAAAGTGCCGAGCAGGAGTGCTATTAAAGCGGCGATGACGCCCGCTGGGTATCCTGACACTTTCGTGAAATGGATGAAGGCGGAGGAAGACAGAGAGCCGAGAATTAAAAAGTGGACTCCATACAATGAGTAGGAGACACGGCCTAAAAACAAGAGTGGACCAGCGGCCAGTAAGCGTTGCAAAGAAGGGTGATAAAGAGCGGCCAGCATGATGGCAAGCGCCCCGAACATGGGCCAGCCTCCACCGAGCCAAGGAAGCACAGGCGACCAGGCAAAAAGAGTGTGTGGGATATCCCCGGGGTCTGCATATTTCGGAAAGGAGCCGCAGACCAGTGCCACAACTAACAGCAGACCACAGAGCCACCCAGACATGACCGGCACGCGGCTCCGACCTACGAGCTGCTGGTGGACTTCAGCGAGCAGCAGGCCTATCAAAAAGCACTGCGTCAGATTGCGTGCATACCAAAGAGTGAAGGCGAGTGTCAGGAGCCATCTCAACGGAGCGGGCCTTAGCAGCAGCAGTCCAAAGACCAGCCACGACCCCCACAGCTCTCGTTCGATCGTCCACAGAGGCTGGTTGAGCAAGCGCGCGGCATCAAAAGGCCCCTGGAACAACTGGGTGAAAAGATGATTCAATGAAGGCGGTTGTTCATTCCAGAATGACACCCACCATTCCGAGCCTGAGAGTGATGACGCCTCCAGATTCCGATACATGTCCAGGTGCCAGAGAACAAGTGACAGCAAAGAGGTGCCGAGCACTACGCCACCAAGACGAAAAGGCCTTTTCAAGATGGCGGCGACAAGATCCACCAATGGTGCCTGGCGGGCCAACATGGGAGCCGCGAGTACAAAGCCACTCATCAGGAAAAAGAGGCACACCGCAAAATGACCTGCGATGCTGATACCCAGAGGAGTATGAAGCAGCAGATACTCCCAGGGATAGTGGATCACGGTCTTGCCTCCAAAGGCAGAAAACGGAAGAAAGGCGGAGGCGAAGTGGCAGACGACGACGATGGAAGCGGCCAATCCACGGAGTCCATCAAGATGCGCAAAGCGGGCACTGCCAGCCTGTGAATTCATGAAGGCAGTTTGTTTGTGGCCACGATCATGAGACCGAGATAAAGGCGGTGTGCCGGATCATCAGCGCCATCAGCCAGACGGTAATCTCCCAGCCTTTGATCAGCCCATGAATGAAAGCGCGTACGCTGACGGCGCGTGATCCACCTCAGCGCACGAAATAGAAAACCGAATGTGCCGTGGTCACAACGCAGGCGTTCCATATTAAGCTCCCAAAGCTGAAGGACAGCGCGTGGACCGGAGGTAAGACGCCAGATGATGTCGATCTCGAACCCTGCGGTCTTGAGGTCACGCGCGAGGCCATGCGGGGTCCAGCGTTGGAAGTCCCAGGGTGCGCCGTGATCGGGGAAGGTGCCGTGGGTGGAGAGGACGAGTTTTCCTCCCGGTTTCAGCAGGCGCTGGCACTCGCGAAGGTAGGCGGCAGGATCTTCCACATGCTCGAAAACCTGGGTTGAAAGCACGACATCAAAACTCGCATCCGGCGCGGCCAGCGGCTTGCCTGGTTCAATGATGAAGTCCACCTCGCTCATGCCAGCAAGATCAGCACGCTGATAGTCAGCTCTTGGGAAGAGGGCGCGGTAGGGGCTGCCTCCGCAACCGAAGTCAAGAAGGCGCAAAGGTGTGTCCGTGGCTACTTTGCCAAGGGCAAGACGCAGGTCGGAGAGATGCAGGTAAAGCTTTGCCCCAGGCTGTGGGCTGAGGCGATCATCCAGCGCCTGCTGGCGTAGCAAGGCGGATGATTCTTCCTGAGAGAGGGAACGCGACATGCGAGGTGTCAGGAGGGTGGAAACTCGCCTTTTTGTTCGGCAGTTTCGAGAAAGCGCAGAGCTTCAGAAAAGCCACCCTGGCGCTTGATGCCTGAGTTGAGATAACTGTCGGCGATGCGCCGCGCAGCTGCGGCGTCACGCACAAAGAGATGGTACATGATATGACAGCCAGCCATCCAGCCTTTGCCAGACTCGCCCAACAGTTCGGCGGACCAGCTCACAGCGGCGTCGATCTCGTCTGCTGTGACTGCGGAGAAATCTGCTGCGGCGGTGATGCGGTCTTGAAGAAGTTTTTCGCGCAGCTCAAAAGCCACGGTGCAACCTCTGCGCACTCCATGGGTGAAGTTAAAGAGATCACGCAGGCGGTATTGGATGAGTGGAATCCAGGGTGTGTCGTAGCATTTGTAATCTTGATGGATCACGAGTGCTCCGGGCACGAGTGAGGGGAAGAAGGAACGGGTGATGCTGGCCCCAAGTACCCAGGTCTTCATGGCATCGACGAGGAGAAGCTTGATCGCTCCATCCTGCCACTGGTAGGTGGTGAGATCGGCAGGCACTAGGCGGACGCGGTGTGCATGGGCCTTCACGCGACGGCGCACTTCAGGCAGGAAACTTTCTCCATGAGCGTACTCACAAGTCACGACAGGCAGATACTCATCCATCCAGTCATCCCAGATAAAGCGGTCAAAACCATAGACGATCTCTTCTTTGCACCCGGCTTTTTCGAGGCCGTGAACAAGTGACACCGTGGTGGAGCCCATCCAGCATCCGAGATCGACGACTGCCCCGGAAAGCGAACGGATTTTTTGAATGGCCTGTGCGTAATACATGCGCTCCTCGTTTGTGGTCATGCCGACGAGGTCGGAGAGCACGGCAGGAGCTGCTGGAGAAGCAGGTGCTTTGAGCAGGCGGCGAAGAATGGAACGTATCATGACAAGGAGGTGGACGTGATCAGGCGGCGGTGCGGCGGCACCAGGCTTCGTGGATTTCCTCGAAGGTGGTGCGCAGGTCTTTGGTGATGTTCCAGCCGGGATAATGGGCTTTCATTTTATCCAAATTGGAAATGTAGCAGATGTGATCCCCCTGGCGGTTTTGATCGACATACTCATGCTGCATCGGCTTGCCGGAAATGGATGAGATGAGATCGAAGGCTTCGAGAATGGACACGGAGTTGGAACGGCCGCCGCCGATGTTATAAACCTCTCCCTGACGCGGGGCGGAGATGAAGTGCTGCATAAAGCTGACAACGTCATGGCTGTGGATGTTGTCGCGCACCTGCTTGCCTTTGTAGCCAAAGACGCGGTAGGTGCGGCCTTCGAGATTGCACTTGATGAGGTAGCTGAGGAAGCCATGCAGCTCGACTCCACTGTGATTCGGGCCGGTGAGGCAGCCCCCGCGAAGCGCGCAGGTGGGCATGCCAAAGTAGCGTCCATACTCCTGTACCATCACATCGGCTGCCACCTTGGAGGCTCCGAAGAGGGAGTGCTTGCTTTGATCGATTCGGAAAGTCTCGCGGATGCCGTCGGCATAGGCGGGGTCGGCGTAGTCCCAGCGTTTATCGAGTTCACTCAGGGCGATTTCATTGGGTGCGTCTCCATACACTTTGTTGGTGCTCATGTGGACGAAGGGAGACTCGGGGCATGCCTGCCGTGCTGCTTCGAGGAAGTTCAGCGTGCCGACGGCATTGACGTCGAAGTCGTCAAAAGGGCGGCTGGCGGCAAGATCATGACTGGGCTGTGCGGCAGTGTGCACGATGGCATCCGGGCGCAGATTTATGAGCAAAGCGAGAACGCCGGCACGGTCGCGGATGTCCAACTCATGGTGGCGGAAGGCTGGGAACTGCTCGGAAAGTCGGCGTGTGTTCCAGCGCGTGTCTCCACCAGGGCCGAAGAAGTCAGCACGCATGTTGTTGTCAACGCCGTGGACAGCCCAGCCGTCATGGGAGAAGTGAGTGACGACCTCGGAGCCGATCAGGCCTGAGGAACCAGTGACGAGAAGTGTTTTCATGGTTGAATAATTTAAAGTTGTATCAACCGGCGGTGCGTGACCACACGCTGACACACCAGCCGGAGTGCTGACGGCGGGAGGTCTCTCCACCCATGCGTGAGGCGAGGTAGGAAGCGAGTGGTTTGAGGCTGAGTTGCAGAAGAGATTTTTTGCGACCTTTAGGGAGGCGCTTCCACCAGCGTGCCAGGGCAAGCGCCACACCTTCGGTGGCATCAAGTTTCAGCGGCAGAGTCGTGGCATGAGTGAAACCGGAGGGCGTCTCAGGCCGCTGATCGGCGAGATGCAATGCGATGAGGCTTCCGCTGGGGGCGAGGCTGTCTTCAGCACTCTTCACATGGCCAGCAGTTAGCAGGTCACTCGCCTGGGTGACGAGGATGAAGTCGAGTCCGCTTTGTCGCTGGAGTTTTCCAAGGCTGGGAGAGAAGCTTGAGTGCGTGGCGAGGCATGGGGCCTCCAGGAGCCGATGGCGAAGCAGGTTTTGGTCGGCTCCCGTGCAGACGGTGCCCTTGCCGCGAAGATAGGATCCGGCGACGCTGATGGCGAGCCAGGTGAGAAGGCCTTCTTCCCCTGCGCTCGCGAAATCGAGCGCCTGTTTGGGGAGCGGACTCAGCTTGGTGCGTGCTTCCGTCTGCTGCTCGTGCATGCGGACGATTTTACCCAGCTCGACGCTGGCAGAAAAAACGCCCGTGGTGCGGAATGGACGCATGTCGAGATACTCGTAGGCTTTTTCTTCGACGTTGAAATACGTTGGGTGCCGCTCGCCGAGACGAGGAACAAAGGGGTGCCGTGCAATCAATGATTCACATTCATTCTCCAAGCCATGGATGCGACCAAGTCCACGCGCGATGGCGATGGCGCCGTCGTATTGCTCACGCTGACGCCAGCGCGGAGCTCCCTCGATGGTGGCACGCATGACGCGTTCGAAAGGGATGTCTGGCGCGGGGTAGCCGAGCTTCTTCACCTTCAAGTATTGGTCGGCGATGAGGACGGGCAGGGAGAAGACGATGTCTGGATCGGCTGACTTTTCGACGAGCTGAGGGTCGTAGGGGAAATCTACTTCGGCCCAAAAGTGACGGCCATCAGCGTTGGTGAGATGGCCACGCAGGAATTGGGCGACGGCGTTGCTGCTGCCGGACATGGCGTTCATCGTCGTCGGCACACCCATGAAGAGGTAGCGCTCGGTCAAAGCAGCACAGAGTGTGGCGGTGTACATGTCCGGCATTTTGGAGACGATGATGTCCCCATGTTTGGCCTTCACTTCACGCAGCAGGGCGAGGTCAATGCAGCCATTGTAAAGGGATGGGAGACGACGGAAGAAGCGCTGGTGATGGCTGATCTTTTCGGCGCACAGATGAAGTTCCTTTTGAGAGTCCACCCACCACCAGGGCTGCTGGCCGACAGGCAGATTAAGCGTCATGCTTTCATACTCGGGCTCAGGATAGTTGTCCCAATAGTAGTGAACGAGGGGCGTTCGGATGACACGCGCACCGGTTTCAGAAATGGCTTTGCGAAGTGTGCTGATCGCACCTGGCATGAGGCCGTCATCAGAGCCGACGACACTCACATAGCCGCCTTCGACATGAGTGAGAGCGTACTCCCAGTTGCGTTCCATGCCGAGAAGGTTCGGTGTACGAATGTAGGTGACACGCGAGTCGGCCAGCTTGCGCACGACATTCTCGGTATCGTCCTCACTGACGTTGTCACAGATGAGGATTTGAAAATCATCGGGCTGCTGGAGGCAGGTGCGCAGTGTGTCGCCGATGGTGTGTCCACGATTGCGCGTGGGAATGACAATGGTCAGAGGGATGCTCATGGATGGAGTCAGACTGCAGCCGCCAGTTCATGGAGGCTGGCATCGAAAAACAAAGGGTTCAGACCGAGTGCGCGGCAGCTCTGGGCGATCTCGTTGGTGTAGGCAGGATTCATGATCAGGATGGCGGGATCACCACCTGCGCGTGCAAGTATCTGTTCAGGTGCGATGACTTCGTGCCCGCTGCCTGCGACGTAACTGCCGCGGCGGCGTGTGTTGATGTCAGCGGCGAAGTCGATGAGCGCGGCATCAGGATCGACGTTGGTAATGAAGTTCACCCCTTTGGTGGCGGCACCCCAGACGAGCACGGCGCGCCCATCAGAGCGGAGCCTGGCCAGACCCTCGCGCACGGTGTGGATGGCTTCCTTTTCCCGCCGGCCGTAATCAGTGACCCGCTTCGTAAGGCTGGCGATGTCCGCAGGGCTCATGGAGCTGACTTTGCTGCCGAGCTTACCACCCAACCAAAGATACTGGCCGCCAAGTCCGCGCCCGGCTGCTTTGATTTGGAATCCGGCCATGCCAAGCAGGTGGGCGAGGCTGCCCTCGGTGAAGTAGCAGTGATTCTCGTAGCAGATGTCCCAGAATGATCCGGTGGCGAGCATGCCATCAAGATCACGCACCTCGATGAAGACACCGCAGCCGGGGGATTGCTCGGCGAGTCGTGCAACTTCGCGCAGGAAGGCTAGAGGGTCGGTCATCTGATCCATGACATGACGGCAGACGACGAGCGCTGCACCCTCGGGAATGAGATCGGAGCGGAAGTAGTCGGGGATGAGATGCACGCATCCATCATCGCTTTCGCGCGGGCAGCTCGGATCCATGCCGAGGCCACGGACGCCGGGAAGCGCGGTGGTGATCATTTGGAGGAACTCGCCTTTGCCACATCCTGCTTCGATGACGATGCTGCCAGGCTTCAGCGTGAAATTTTGCGCCAGAAAGTCGATGAGTTCATGACAATAAACCTCGCTGGCAGCGGACGGGACCGTGCTGTCATAGCTGGCATCATAGGAGACGAGAGATGGATCGAACTCGGCATTGTAAACGAGACCTGACTGCGGGCAGAGCCGAAGATCCAGCCGACCCCATTCGATGCCACGCGCTTCTTCACGCGTCGTATGAAGGCGATTATGCATGGCCACAACACGTTCGCGCTGGACGAGCGTGTGGCTGCCATGAAGACCGGTGGCGGGGCAGGGGACCATGACAGGGGATCAGCTAATGCGGCGGAGGTAACCTTCGGCAAAGTAAGTCACTGGTTTCGCGACGGTGCCTTCGTTGAAGGGGAAAGGCGGGTATTCGATGACGAAGTTCGGGTTCTCTTCGGCGAACTGTTTGGCAGCGGCTTTCGGGTGATTCCAGCTCCAGTCTTCGCGAGTGCGTGGGCCGTTGGAGACTTCTTCCATGATGCCATCACAGGCGATGATGTAGGAGCCGATGGGGACGAGATCCTGGTAGGCGCGCATCTCACTGAGGACGTGTTCTTTGTAATGATTCGAGTCGAGGATGAGCAGTACTTTTTCACCCGGCTGGATGAGTGAGTGGACATGGGAGATGGTCTCTGGGGCGATGGAACTGCCCTCGACGAGGGTGATGAGAGGGAACATCTCATGCGCTTCGATGGCGGTGCGGTTGTGTGGGCGGATCTCCACATCGACACCGATGACACGGCCTTTGCCCATCGCTTTCATGATGCTGGCGTAGAGCACCAGGGAGCCACCATGAGCCACACCGCATTCGAGCACGACATCTGGCTTTAGGGTGTAGATGAGTTCCTGCATGCGGACGATGTCTTCAGGGAGCTGGATGATGGGGCGGCCCATCCAGGCGAAGGAATAAACGTGCTTCACATCCCAGCCGCAGCGGAGCCAGGCATGGGAGGCCATTTCAAAAGAACGGGGATGATTGATGGGCAGCGTTTCAGTCTTGCCTTCGTGGGTCCAGGTGACGGTGCCATTTTCGACATCGACGGTGAGATTGGTGAGCGGGGTCATGAGGTGGTGGTGTTCGTTATGGGTGAATCAGACGGCTGGATGGCCGAAGAAGGAGCGGACGGCATTCGCGACGTTGTGGATGACATCGTCGTTCATGTAGGACCAGAGCGGCAGGGTAAGAATCTCATCGCCGATGCGATCGGTGACGGGGACATCATTGGCTCCACGGCAGTCTTTGAGCCAGGTGAAGCGGTTGCCTGGCATCCAGTGGATACCGCTATCCACGCCCTGTTCACGCATGTGTGCCTGGAGCGCGGGGCGCCTGCCATCAAGTACGCGCAGGCAGTAGTGGAAGAGACTCGCTCCTTCAAAACGATCTGCCGGGGTAATGACTCCGGGCACACCTTCAAGCAGTTGATTGTACAAGCGGCAGTATTTGCGGCGGTTGGCGATGAACTCGTCAAGCTTGGCGAGTTGTGTGAGGCCGATGGCTGCGTGCAGGTTGGCGAGGTGATAGCGGAAGCCCTGGGTGAGCACATCAAACTGGTAGGCGCGGCTGTTTCCGTAAAGTCGTTCGTTCGGCTGGGTCATGCCGAGCAGGCGTGCCGGGTAGAGGCTCTCAGCTTCTTCAACATGCGGGACGACGATGGCACCACCGTCGATGCAGGTGAGAGTTTTGATGGCATCGAAGCTGAAGCACGAGAGGTCTCCGTAGCTGCCGATGGGTTTGCCTTCCACGCGCGTGCCGGTGGCGTGGGCGGCGTCTTCGATGACGCGCAGGCCGTGTTTTTTCGCAATCTCGAAGACGCGATGTACCTGAGCTGCAGCACCCGTGTAATGAAGAACAATGATGGCCTTGGTCTTCGGGCCGATCAATGGCTCGATCAGGTCGGGGTTGATGGAGAGATCGTGCTCGTTGATATCGACAAAGACGGGCCGGGCTCCGCACATGCCAATGGCTTGGAAGTCGCCGATGTTATTCAGGGCAGGCGTGATGACTTCATCACCAGGGCCGACGCCGGCTGTGAGCAAGGCGAGGTGAAGAGCGGAGGTGCAGGTATTCACGCAGACGAGTTTGCGGTCTGGGCCGATTTCGAAAGCCTCCGAGAGCTTTTCTTCGAAGGCTTTGACATAGCTGCCCATACCGAGCCACCCGAGATGCAGGGCATCCACGGCTGCTTTCATGGTGTCGGCGTCGATGTGGGGTTTGAAGACGGGGATCATAGGATGATGGGTTCGAAGTCAGCGAGGAGTGGCATGGCGCGGTCACGGTCGGAGACAGTGGTGGGTTCGAGTGGCCACTGGACACCGACTTGTGGATCGTCAAAGCGCAGGCCAGCCTCGTATTGCTTGCTGTAAAACTCGGAGACGAGGTAGAGGATCTCAGTGTCGTCTGTGAGGCTCTGATAACCGTGACCGAAACCTTTGGGAACAAAGACCATCTTCCGATTCTGCGGGGTGAGTTCGATCATGCAGTGCTGGCCGTAAGTGGCTGAGCCTGCGCGGAGATCGACGATGACATCGACGAGAGCTCCACCGATGCATCGGACGAGTTTGTCTTCTGGAACGGGTGGACGTTGGAAGTGAAACCCGCGCAGGGTGCCGCGTTCAGGATTAAAGGAATTATTGACCTGCTTCACCTGAAAGTTGATGCCTAGGTCGGCAAACTCGCGCTCACAGTAGAGTCGGGCAAAGAAACCACGCTCGTCTTCTTTCTTGGCGAGCGTGACGATGTAGGCTCCGGGGAGTGGCAAGGGCTCGAAGTTCATGATTGAGTGAAGCTCTGGATCTGCTGCAGGCTGAGTGCGACCGGGTCCGCACCCTGATGCACGGCATGGTACCAGTCCACGGTGGTATTCACCGCCTGCTCGAAGGTCCAGCGTGGTCGCCAGCCGAGTTCGAGCTCAGCTTTGGCTGGATCGAGTGCCAGCAAGCGCGCTTCGTGGACCGCATTCGCATCGGCACTGTGATGCCAGCGGCCACCTGGCCAGCGGGAGGTGATTTGATCGATGAGATCATGCACAGGCCGCACGCTCTCGAGAGCGGGACCGAAATTCCAAGCAGATTCGAGAATACTGCGACGTGTGGTGTCAGTTGCACGGAGTGCCTGGTCCATCTGCGCACCGAGAAGCAGATAGCCGCAGAGTGGTTCCAGCACATGCTGCCAGGGACGAGTGCTGCCAGGATTGCGAACCCTGACGGACTCACCCGCGCTCATGCAGCGGATGGCATCTGGCACGATGCGGTCTGCGGCGAAGTCTCCGCCGCCGATAACATTGCCCGCGCGGGTGCTGGCAAGGGCGAGGGGACTCTCACTGCCGAAAAAGGAGCGTCTCCACGACTGAATGGCGATCTCTGCGCCTGCTTTGCTGGAGCTGTAGGGGTCGTGACCACCGAGCGGATCAGTTTCAGCAAATGCACGACCAGCGTCGTTGTTCTCATAGACCTTGTCTGTGGTGATGGCGACGATGGTGCATGGGCTGTCCAGTTTTCTCACGGCATCCATCACATGAATGGTGCCCATGACGTTTGTATTCCATGTTTCCACAGGCTGAACGTAGGAAAGCCTAACAAGAGGCTGGGCAGCAAGATGGAAAACAATCTCAGGGCGTGTTTGATCCACGATGGAATCCACGAGAACCGCGTCACGAATGTCACCCAGGTGATGATCCAGCTTTTGTGAGAGACCAAGAGAGTCAAAAAGCGTGTTGCCCGGCTCCGGAGGCAACGCCAGACCGCTGACCTTGGCTCCAAGCTGATGCAGCCAAAGCGCCAGCCAGGAGCCTTTGAAGCCGGTGTGTCCGGTGATGAGGACTCGGCGTCCGTTGTAGCTTTCCCGAAGCATTCTTACCAGGTCTTCCAAGGTGCCTTTCCCTGATCCCACATCTCATTCAGCATCTCGTACTCACGGTAGGTGTCCATGCACTGCCAGAAGCCTTCATGCTGCCAGGCGGCGAGTTGACGGTCGGTCGCAAGTGACTCCAAAGGACCGCGCTCGAAAATACAGTCATCACCACCGAGGCGTGTGGCAACGGCCTTGTTCAGCACGAAGAAGCCACCGTTGATGAAGGTGCTTTCAGAGTCCGGCTTTTCGGCGAAGGCGCAAACGCTGGTGCCGTCCATGCCGAGTTCGCCAAAGCGCCCTGCGGGATGCACTGCTGTGAGTGTGGCGAGCTTTCCCTGCTCCTGATGAAAGGCGATGGAGGCGTTGATGTCACTGTTGGTCAGGCCATCACCATAGGTGAGGAGGAAGGTGTCATCCTCGATGAAGTCCAGCGCCTTTTTCAAACGCCCGCCAGTCATCGTATTCAGGCCTGTGTCGAGAAGGGTGACGGTCCAGTCTTCTTCGTCATGGGTGGTGTGATATTTGATCTGCGGCTGCGGCCCAAGCTTCAGGGTCACACTGCTGGTGTTCCAGTGGTAGTTGCGGAAGTAGTCTTTGATGACCTCTCCTTTGTAGCCCAGACAGAGGATGAACTCCTTGTGCCCGAAGCTGGCGTAATACTTCATGATATGCCAGACAATGGGCCGCCCACCGATGGGGACCATGGGCTTGGGGCGGAATTCAGTCTCCTCGCGCAACCGTGTGCCGAGACCTCCGCAGAAGATGACAACTTTCATGTGATGGGCTCGGCTGGGTCAGGGTTTGACGATGATTCCCTGACCGGTGGGCAGGGTGCAGATCTGAATGCCATGGGCGTTGGCAAATTCGTCGATGGTGGCTTTTTGTTCGGCGTAGTTCTTCCAGCCATAGTCATCCAGCACGATGACGCCGCCACTGACGAGCTTCGGCCAGAAGAACTCCAGGGCATCACGCTCTGGTTTGGCGATGTTCATGTCGATGGACAGATAGGCAACCTGCTGGATGTCCACGGTGGAGAGTGTGTCGGGCACCAACCCGCGCACGAGTTGTATGTTTGGCCACGGGGCAAAGTTCTGCCGCGCTATGTCAAAGCAGTCCTGGTAGAAGTCACGATTCTCTTTGAGCCGGTGGCCGCGCTCCGTGGCGGACATCTGAGACTCGGGGATGCCTGCGAAAGTGTCGAAGAGGTAGAAGCGTCTCGGCAGCTTGGCAAAGTCGAGGTACTTGCAGACGGCGAGGGAGAAGATGCCGGTATTCACGCCGCACTCGACGAAGTCACCTGGGTGATGCAGCGCCTGCTGTGCGGCCCAGAGGATCACATGGATGCGCCATTCGAGATGGAGGTCAGGCAGATGTGAGTAGCGATGGCCGGAATTGAACCCTGTCTCGTAGGCTTCGCGAAAGCGGGGCTCCTGCATCCAGGAAACATTTTTGCAATACGTCCGAAGGGCGTCGCCCTCGAAAGAAGGCGGTCCCCATTGCTTCTGCCGTGCGAGGAAGTCTGGATCTTCACCTGCGGTACGAAGTAGCAGCGGGCGGAGCTTTTGTCGCAGGTGGCGGAGAATGGAGCGAATCATGAATAAAGGATGCGGTGTTCAGCCGACTTTGGTGACCTTCCAGTCGAGGCGCGGCCAGATGGCTCCGGGGACATGACCTGCATAGGCATAGCGTCCTGGATGAGAGACGGTCTCCACAACGGTGAAGGAGATGGCCGAAGGCTCGTGCAGGCAAATGTCGTAACCATTGGCGGTGAATCCGACGACGACGAGAGTGACATGATGACTGCCTGCGTTCAGCAGCCATGCAGGCACCGTGCAACTGGCGTGCCAATGGCCCTGGCCGGCATCATGGATGTCTTCAGCATTCACATGGAAGACACATTGACCGGCCTCGGTGTCCACTTGCAGATAGGGGACAAAATTCCGCCCCTTTACCTCCAGCACCTCGTATTCAAACTGAATGTCGAAGGCCGCGCTCATGGCCACACTGCTCTGGGAAGTCGATGAGTCGGCTCCGATCCATGCGCGTAAAAGCCGACAGTCTGATCTGGCGGAACCTGAGGAGAGACTGCCTTCACGATAGGCGCTCTGATAACTCTCCAAAACGGCGGAAGGGGCACCATCCGCTGCCACCACACCACCACTCAGCAGCACGGCGCGAGTACAAAGGCTGAGCACAGTGGGCATGTTATGGCTGACAAGCAGAACGGTGCGGCCCTGCTGTGTGGTGGCCTCCATCTTGGCGAGGCATTTCTTTTGAAAGGCCATGTCTCCGACGGCAAGCACTTCGTCAACAATCAGGATGTCCGGCTCCAGATGCGCAGCGACGGCAAAGGCGAGCCGCACATACATGCCTGAACTGTAATACTTCACCGGGGTGTCGAGGAATTTTTCGATCTCGGCAAAGACGATGATCTCATCAAACTTTGTGCGGATCTGCTCACGGCTCATGCCGAGGATGGCTCCGTTGAGAAAGACGTTTTCACGGCCGGTGAGCTCTGGGTGGAAGCCGGTGCCTACTTCGAGAAGGCTTGCCACGCGTCCCTTGATGCGGATTTCACCACGAGTGGGTTCGGTGATGCGGCTGAGCAGTTTCAGCAGAGTGCTTTTGCCGGCACCATTGCGGCCCACGATGCCGAGCACTTCTCCACGACGAACATCGAATGAAACATCCTTGAGCGCCCAGAATTCTTCGGTGGTTGATGAGCTTGATTCAGTCTGGCTACGTTTGAAAAAGCGCCCAAACAACGCTTTGCTGGAGGCTTGCAGCCGCTCGCTGAGCATCTTGCCACCAGCACGCTTTCCGCCCGTTGCCTGATGCTGGATCAGGTAGCGTTTGGCGACGTTTTCGACGTGGATGACGGTGTCAGACGCCATGTTTAGATGAGGTCGGCAAAGGTTTTTTCAGTGCGCCGGAAGTACCATACGCCAAGGATGAGCAGCACGAAAACGATGCCGCAGGAAATAAGAAAGCCCTGCATGGGCAGACCAGACTGACCTCCATAAATGCACCAGCGGAAACCCTCGATGACACCGACGACAGGATTGCAGGCATAAAGAAGACGCCACTGTTCCGGCACAGCCGAGGTACTGAAGCCAACGGGGCTGACATAGGTGCCGAACTGTACGAGGAAAGGAACGATGTGCTTGAAGTCACGATATTCGACCATGAGTGCCGAGATGAGCAGTCCTGGCCCCAGTGCTGCTGCCACAGCGAGCAAGGTGAAGGCCGGAAGAAAAAGCAGGCGCCAGGTCGGCATGACCTGATACCAGGCCATCATCCCGGCCAGGATCAGCAGCGTGATGGCGAAGTCCACCACGGCGACGCCAAAGGTGCTGGCAGGGATGATCAGGCGCGGGAAGTAGATCTTGGAGATAAGACTGTTGTTGTTCACCAGACTGTGCGTGGACGCTGAGATGGCGTTGCTGAAAAACTGCCATGGCAGCATACCCGCAAGCACGAGCACAGGATAGGGTACACCATCGGAGGGGAATTTGCCCATACGACCAAACAATACCGTGAAGACCATCGTCGTCAGCAATGGGCGAAGTAACGCCCATGCGGAGCCAGCCACAGTCTGCTTGTAGCGAACGATGATGTCACGCCAGGCAAGGAAGCCGAAAAGCTCGCGGTAGCGCCACAGGTCACGCCAGTAACCGGTCTCGTTTCGGCCTGCGCGGATGATGATTTCGGTGTCCATGAATAGGGTCAAGCTGACAGCGCGGACATCGCCACGACATGCTGGACGAGCTGTTGAAGGCACTGCTCGGGTGTGAGTTCACCGGTTTGCAGCATCACTTCGGGATGACGCGGTGGCTCGTATGGGGAGTCTATGCCAGTGAAGCCGCGGATCTCACCTGAGCGGGCTTTGCGATACAGACCTTTGGGGTCGCGCTGCTCACAAACACTGAGGGACGCGCTGATGAATACTTCGGCGAATGGCACGCCATCACGAAGACAGGACTCACGCACTTTTTGTCGATCAGCTTCAAAGGGTGAGATGAGTGAGCAGATGACGATGATGCCTGACTGGGCCATGAGCTTCGCCACCTCGCCTGTGCGGCGGATGTTTTCATGGCGGTCCGCAGAGCTGAAGCCCAGATCGCTGCACAGCCCATGACGGAGGTTATCTCCATCGAGAATGAAGGAAGGCTTTCCTGCTTCATGCAAACGCGCGTCGAGACCGACGGCCATGGTGGATTTTCCAGAGCCGGAAAGTCCAGTCATCCAGATGACGACGCCACGCTGGCCGAGGCGTTGTGCCCGCATGTCGTCTGTGACACGAGTGACGGTCCAGGTGATGTTGCTGGATTCGGGCAAGCTGCCGCCCTTGGTCGAGCTGATGGCTTGACCTGAAGCAGGTGGTTCGGAGTGGGAGGGGCCGCTCACAAGTGGGGCGGAAGAAATGTCGTCAGAGGAAGTGTTCCAGAAGACGACTGGAGAGGATGCCATCAAGCTTCGCGTGCAGGTCACGTGCGGCTCGGAGGCGCTTGCGGATGATCTGGATGTCCGCAGGGATGCTGGAAGTGGATTTGCCGGCGCCGACGGCTGGTGCCTCAGCCTCCAGGGTTCGAGAGATCTGAAGTCCAGCAGAGCCAAGCTTTTTGCGGATTCCTGGGAGCAAGCCTTCCCGCACGATGACGCGGAATTCAGTCTCCGCTTCGTAATAGTCACGGCGGTCACCTTCGACCGGCTTATGGCGGACGGCATGCCATTGCTCTAGGTGTCTGATGGTCGTGCTGGCGCTGGCCTTGCTGATTTCCAGTCGTGCAGCGATTTCTTCCAGGCTCAGTGGTCTGGGCTGGAGGTAAAGCAGGGCAAACATTCGCCCGATGAGCCTGCCGAGTCCGAAGGCATGAGTGGTATTTCCCCCTGCTTCAATGAAGCGGCGCACTTCACGCTCCCAGGTGGCTGGGTTGTTCGTGGTGTCTGGGCTCAGAATTGCCTTCGGCATCGTTCAGAAATTTCTAAACGATCATGCTGTGCGTCCGTATCTCTTGCAAGAAGCATTCCTCAAAAATCGTGGCTGGTTTCGACTGTTTTCGCGAGCTTGAAAATCACTCACACCAACGACGTGACCATCGTAGCAAAGGTCTCTCCACAAAACGCCAGAGCGACCCGCAGGCAACCAGGGCGATCAAGCACGACAGGACTGCGGCAAAGTATCGCATCGCCATGCTGTCGGGTGAAAACCGTGCGCTTGCACTGACAACCGCCAGCACGACCATGGAGTGCCCCAAATAGATGGAATAAGAGGCATCTCCCAGCCAGCAGGACCACTTCGGCCAAGGGCTGGAGGACAGGCGTTGCTCCCAAATGCCAGCCAGGAGAATGACCATCGCAAAGCCGGCACCAAGCACCAGCCGAACAGTCAGTGGCTGTTCCATTCCACCAGCAGGGTCATATAAAAATACCCCCGAAAGCAAAAGGAAGGCTGCAACCAGGGCAACCCAAATCAAGCGGATTGGAAAGCGGTGCCGCATTTGAAACAACACACATGCAGCGATGCCAAAGGCGAACTCCACATTGTGAGCATCGCATATCAGACGAGGCAGGCCATGCAGGTCGGTGCCAAGGCTGTTTTTTGCAATGATAGCAGTCAGCCATAGGCCGAGCAGGATTGCAGCCACGCGTCGCCCCATCAGCAGAGCCAGCAAGAAGAGCGAGTAAAACAGCGCTTCATGCATCAGCGTCCATGCGGCGGTGATGACAGGCATCTGGCCATCAGGATCTGGCAGAAGAAAATAGGATGAGATGATGCGGGAGATGTCTGGTGATGCGCCGCCTTTTTTCCAGGCGACAAACTCCATGGCAAGCTTGACCGAGGTCAGGATGAACAGCAGCGGATAAACACGAAAGAAACGTCGGCTCAGATAACGTCGTGCACACTCTGGACGGCCCAGTTCCGTGCCATGCACAAACATGATGATGAAGCCGCTCAACACAAAGAAGAAATCCACACCGAGTTCACCAAGGTGATAGTACCCGCCGAGCAGGACATGCTTTGTTTGCCGTTCAGTAAACAGGCAGGCGTGATACACGAGCACACCGATTGCGGCGAGTCCTCGGAACACTTGCAAACTGGAGAGATAGACGGTCTTTGGTGCTGCTGGCATCGCCGACCTGTAGTACTCGCTTTGATGGGGCATGTCACCACTCTTTGTGAAAGTGACGACCACTGCGCATCATCAAGAGATTGACTTGGAGGAAGCGATCTCGAAGTGTCACGACCATGCCAGATACTTTACATCGCCGGGATTGGATGCGTAGCCACACCGTGTGGACATTTGTAGCGATTTTGTGCGCCTGTTTCACCGTGAACTGGATTTTCTGCAGCCAGTCTGGCGCTTTGGATTCGGATTTAGGCGGTGACCCTGATGAAGCCGCTCATGCGGTGACAGCACTCATGGTTCGTGATTATCTTGTTGAGGGTCTTAGTCAGTCACCGATGAAGTTTGCCCGTGACTACTACGAACACTTTCCGCGGGTAGCTCTTGGGCATTACCCGCCCCTCTATTACCTCGTTGCTGGGAGCCTTCTTGTTTTCTGGGATTCAATCACAATGCTATTTGTTTTGCAGGCCATGCTGATGGCTTTACTCGCCGCACTAACATGGCTTTTTGGCCAACGCTTTTTGTCTCCATGGCTGGCAGGGGTGGCTGCAGTGCTTGGCTGCGCGCTACCCGTGGGATTGAAGCTCATGCAACATGTCATGTCGGATGTGATGCTGGCAGTTTTATGCCTGTGGGCGGCCTTGGTCTGGGCAGACTACCTGCGTGAGGCTTCGGTCAAAAAGAGTTTGCTGTGGGGCTGTATCGCTGCCGCTGCGATTTTGACCAAAGGGTCTGGGATACTGCTTTGCGCTCTACCTCCCCTGGCAACAGTCTTGGCGGGGAGGTGGAGGCTTATTCTCGCTCCTGCTTGGTGGTGTGCGGCCCTGCCAGTCGCATTACTGGCCGGTCCTTGGATGATTTATTCCGCCAGCATCTCGAAGGAGGGGATGACAGATCTGACGCCAAGACAATATTTTGTCGAAGCAGTGCCGTATTATTTAGACTCGATACCATTCATTTTTGGCTGGGGCATAACCCTCCTTGCTGTTATTGGCGCAGTGTCTGAGCTTTGGAAGTTGCTGAAAAATCGCACCATGACTGCCGAAACAGCCACGCTTCTGGCCTTGTTTGCGGGCACTTCCACGGTTTTAGTGCTAGTGCCAGTGGGTTTGACCACCCGCTATATGCTGACTCTGGCCCCAGTCATGATGATTGGCGCGGCTTATGGTGTGCAGTCCCTGATTCGGTTCCTGCCCTCAACTCTGGGGCAGATTTCAGGGCTTTTGATTTTGATGTCAGCATTTTCTCTCGTCTCAAAACTTCCGAAGAAAGATGTCCATGGGTTTAGCGAGGCGGTCTTGCTGGCAGGACCTCCAACTGTCCATGAACCTGAGGAAAACTGGCTGATTAGCTCCGACCCTCGCGGTGAAGGGGCGGTGATTGCCTCTGCTGCGTTTCGTTCACTGGAGCGTATGCCGTCCAGGCTGCGAGTTTATAGGGGGGGTAAAGAACTAGCTACCAGTGATTGGATGGGGAGGGATTACAAAGCGGCTGTGGATACCCCCGAGGCGGTACTCAGACTCATGGATGAGCGACATATTACTTGGATAATGCTCGATCTCTCAGTTCCTGAGCATCAGCGCAGAAGCCATGATCGCTTATTAGAAAGAGCGCTCCGCTCTTCTCCAGAGATATGGGAGTTGGTTCAAGATCAACTGGTTAAGCGCCAGCCTCGGCAGCCAGGCCACTTGTTGATTTATCAGCGCCTCGGTGCCGAGCGGTAGATAATGCCGACACATGTTTCGTGTTCTTGATGAGCTTGCTAGAGCGCTAAACCAAGAGTTTTTGTAACCTGTGTATTCTCGTCGGAGCACAACGGGATTTGCGCGTGATGCCTTTTACCGCCGCCTTGTTCGCGACGACAGCCTTCAGTTCTTTGCTCTCTCTTCTTCACTCAGCTTGATTTGCTACTTTTTCGGCCATCCCCGCAGTTCTCAATTCTTCGCCCACTCATCAACTTTTTTCTGGAATGAACCACTAGACAACAAACGTGCAAAAACAAAAACCGCAGTGCAAAGAGCACTGCGGTTTTCAAAAAATCAATCCGGACAATTAATTACTTGCCAGCACCACCAGTATTAGCCCAGACCGGAGAACGATCTTTCCAAGGCTTTGGCAAAACACCAGGTGCATGAACTGTGATCAATTGACGATCCCAAACAGCAGGCTCTCCACCAAGTTTGCTGATGCCCCTACGGTTGGAGTCATCCAACTCCAAAGTTACAATGAAAGCTCCACCAGGCTGAGTTGGTGTCACACCTTCAACAAATACACGTTCGGGTGGAACGCTAGAGGCATAAGGCCATTCGACACGGCGACGAGTTGGGTCAGCTGAATCAAGAAGCAAATAGCGTTTGGTGTGGTCAAGCCAGACAAGAACACGACCACAGGCAGCAACTTCGTCTTCGAAGCTAGCAAATTTGCCACGTGTGTGTGCAAGATTTACTCCACGAAGTTCGAGACTTGCCACGAGAATTTTGAAGGGCATACGGACCTTGGGCTCGCCAATAGTAGGCTGACGGTCGGCAGGTTCACATGTCAGGAGAAGTTTGGTGATTTCACCAGCACCGACGATAAGGCCGTAGGGATTGCGCTTTGGATGATTGCCAAGCTGCTGGTCACTTTGGTCGATAGTAACACTGTAATTGACGTCGCCTTCAATTTTCACTTTACCGATACGAGTGTTTTCTTGGTAAGGGTAGCTCCAGAAGGGATAACCTCCAGGATAAACAAAACCAGGACCCCAAGCGCCCCAAGTAGGGCCCCAGTTAGCCCACTGGGCATTGGCAGATGAGGTGAAGCAGGCAAAGGCTGCCACCATGGTGAAGAATGCTGCGAGTGTTTTCATTTTCGGATTGTTTGATGAGAGTTTATGCAAACGGCAATGGCAATTACAGCACAGACAGTTCCAAAAGCCAATATCCTTTTTGTATTTTTTTACGCTGGCCGGGTGTGTGAATAGTATCTGCGAGTTAAAGGCCAAACTTTACTCAAGCCTCTCGGGGGGAAGTGAAGCAACGCAGGCTTTGAGTTCCCTCCCTGGTTTAAAACGCACCACGCAGCGGTCTGGTATGCGAACCTCAGCATCAGGTTTATTGGGATTTCTGCCGATCTTTGCCTTCGCGACACGCACTTCAAAAGTGCCGAAAGTTCGAAAGGTTACATCATTGCCTTCGCTGAGTCGTTTGCTTACGAGGTCGATGAAAGACTCGATAGTCAGAGAGACGTCAGACTGCGTTAGTCCAGTCTGATCGCTGAGATCAGACACAATTTCGCGTTTGGTGATAGTGGCCATTTTTCCGGGGGGGATTGCTAGAGATGGCTACCTATAGGGTTTTCGCAAGACCTTCCTTACATCACCTCAGGAGCTTTGTGGGTTCCTGTGATTTGTTCATGGGGGGAGGTTAACTATCTCTTGGGTTGTTTTAAAGTGCCATTTGGCGACAGCCGATAATCCCGATATTCCCACTCGATCAAGAAGGTGCCGTGCGTTGGTTTTCACTGACCGCGATACGCCCTTGGGTAACTCGACTCCTAAATCTTGCCCAGCGTGGTCAAGCCACTGCACAAAGCGTTCCCGCGCCAAGATCGAGGCTGCGGCGACGGCGGGATCACTTTCTGCCTTGGTTCGCTGGATGAGTTCAATGCTGCGACCGCGCGTCTGTAGGGCACGCTGAAGGACGGCAGGATTGGCAAACTGATCGGAGATGGCTTTGGTGCATTCGGGCACTTTTTCCAATAGTGTCTCGATGACCTTCGCGTGACCCCAGGCAAGCAGGCGATTCAAATTGCCGAATTTCTCATACAGCTCGTTGTATCTGGCTGGATTGATTTGAATGACCTCCCAGCGCAGGCCTGGAATGGCGCGTATGGCTTCTGCCAGTTTGGCGATCTTGGCATCAGTGCCAATGCGCTTGCTGTCCACGGCGCCGATATCGCGAAGCACACGCACGCAGGCGGCGTCCACATACACGCCAGCGATAACCAGGGGGCCAAAGTAGTCTCCTTTGCCACTCTCATCGACACCAATATGTGGCTCGAACATCTCGGGATGATTCACCTCTTCGTAGCCAAGTTCCGCGACACCGAGCACCTGGGGTTCCAGCACGTTGGTGACAAAATCTTCCGTCTCCTTTCCCTGGACGACGATTTTTGGACCCTTCTCATAAACAAGCACGTTTACTTTGCCGCGTGAGGCCGCGTAAAGGCAGTAAGGCTTGGTTTCAAAACTCCAGCCTGCCTCGCTCAGCAGACGGCGCAATTTCGCGGCCTGTTCAGGAGTCAGCGGCTTTGTGTAGGTGGTCAGGGCTGGCATGAGCGGTGGGAAAGACGACGAATGACGGAGACGAGCACACAGCCGCCGAGGCAAACAAGCGCGAACCAGTCGCCAAAGCGCGCATAAGCCGTCATCTCGCCTGTGCTTGGCACCGGCACTTCGCCGGGCAGGCAGCCTTCTAGCAAGGTGCTGCCGGTTTCTGGATCAGCGAGCCGATGGGTGATCGTGCCTAGTGTATCAATAAAGCAGGTCACGCCTGTGTTTGTCGCCCTCACCATTGGGCGCCGCAATTCGATGGCGCGGAACTTCGCGTTCGCCGTGTGGACTTCCATCTGCTCGCTTTGCAGAAACCAGCCATCGTTGGTGATGTTGACGATCATTTGCGGCTCGGGCCGCACGAAACGCCTCGCCAATCGGCCCACGGTGTCTTCAAAGCAGATCAGCGGAATGATGCCCACCTCGGGTTTCTCCAGCTTCAAAGGCTCGGTGCTAAGGCCCGGTTTAAAGTCACCAGGAATGACTCCGCGCAAGAGAGAGAAGGGGAAGTAATCACCAAAGGGCAAATACTCCCCAAATGGCACCAGATGCACTTTGTGATACTCCTGTCTGTTATCGTATCGGCCACGCATCAACACCGCTGAGACATGCCCGCTGGGGCCATGCTCGGGAGAGTCGTAGATCTCCGTGCCCGTCATCAGGCTGAAATCACCCGCTTTAAGCAGCTCGTTGAAGTACGTCTCATGCTTCGGCAGACCCCAGCGCTCTGGCTGACCATGCAGATGCACCGGCAGAGCGCTCTCGGGCCAGATGACCAAATCCATCCCCGTCTTCCCATCGCGGGCCTCGGCATACAGCCGGGTAAACTTCGCCAGTCGCTCATACACCTGCGGTGCCAGCCGCCCGCTCCACGCATCCACTTGCGACACATTTGGCTGAATTAAAAGCGTCTTCACCATCACCACTTCCGTCGGTTTCGCCGAAATGCGGAGCATCCCATACCCAGCAGCGGAAAGCAGCACCACCAGCGCCAGGGTGAAGTCCAGCCGCGTCCGGCAAGTCCCAGTCCCACGATAGATCGCCAGTTGCCGCCGGAGCGTGTTCCAGCCAGTGCAGGCGACCAGGACCGGGAGGAAAGACAGCCCCATCACACCCACCAGATCCGCACTCTGAATCACGACACGGTTCTGATGCAGCCCCACGCCCAGCCCATTCCAGCCGAAGCCCGTGAAGACCGTCGTGCTCCGCAGCCATTCGCAGGCCACCCAGGCCGCAGCCGTCAGCAGTGCACAGCGCAGCGACTCCCAGGTGCTCTCCTGCCAGGTTCCCTGGGTCAGCTTGTTCAAATCCGGCCGCGCATGGCGATGCGCGAACCAACTCCACAGGCCAAAATACACCGCGCAATAGCCGCTGAGCCCCACCATGGCACCGATGCCCATCAGTTCCGGCCCCAAACCTACCCATGAATTATCGACGGCCCCCGCCATCACGCGGGAGGAGTGCCGCACCCAGGCCAGATTTGGGATGAAAAATGCCAGCCCAGCCAGATAGCCCGCCCAGAAAGGCCTCCGCAGCTCTTTCGCGCCCCAGATCACAGCCAGCAGCGGCAGCAGCCAGAGCCACACGACCCACTCCTGATTCCAGCGCGGGAATCCAAACACCAGCAGCCCTCCGCTCAAAAGCGGGAGCAGCCTCGGCAGCCAGCGATCCAGGGGAAAAGACATCCCGTCAGACATGGCAGGCCGAGGCAAAGTGTCCACGCCTTTCCTCCACCGCACCTCGGCAAGCCCAGCCCATCACTGCGCAAGATAGGGAGCGCACCACCCACCCACTGTGGCGTTTTATTCCGCCTCATGATCAATCTCACCCGCCTTTACTGTGATGTCGCCCAGCCCATGGATCACCTCCGCTATGGTCGCGGCCACGGCGCACCCACCACCGCTGCTGAGCGCCGCCCCATCGTTGTCTGGAACATCACCCGCCGCTGCAATCTGAAGTGCCTCCACTGCTACCAGGACTCCGACTCGAAGCACTACCCCGGCGAGCTCGACTGGAATCAGTGCGTCGGCGTCGTTGATGATCTCGCTCAGTTCAAAGTGCCCGCCCTCCTCCTCTCCGGCGGCGAGCCGATGATTCATCCGAAGTTCTTCGAGCTCGCCGAATACGCCACCAGCAAAGGCCTCCGCCTCACGCTCTCCACCAATGGCACTCTGATCGACGCTGAAAAAGCCCAGCGGCTCAAAGACATCGGCTTCTCCTATGTCGGCATCTCGCTCGATGGCATGGGGGCCACTCATGATCATTTCCGTGGTCGCAGTGGTGCCTTTGACAAAGCTGTGGCTGCTTTCCGCCACTGCAAAGCCGTGGGTCAAAAGGTCGGACTCCGCCTCACGCTCTCCCAGCACAATATCGACGACATCGACAACATTCTCGACTTCATCGAGCGCGAGGACATCGAGCGCGTCTGCTTCTACCACCTCGTCTATAGCGGACGTGGAGCTGACCTCATCGAAGTGGCCCACGGCGACACCCGCAAGGCTCTCGACAAGATCATGGACCGCACCGCCAAGTGGGTCGCCGAAGGCAAACCGCGCGAAGTTTTGACCGTCGATCAACCCGTCGATGGACCCTACCTCTACATGCGCCTGCTGCGTGAGAATCCCGAGCGTGCTGCCAAGGCCATGGAATTGCTCACCTGGAATGGCGGCGGCGCGAACAGCTCCGGCACCGGCATCAGCAACATCGACACCCAGGGCAATGTGCATCCCGACCAGTTCTGGCACAGCCTCAACCTCGGCAACGTGAAGGATCGCCCCTTCAGCGAGATCTGGACGAATCGCGACCACCCCGAGCTCACCGCCTTGCGCAATCGCACCCAGCACCTCACCGGCCGCTGCGCGAGCTGCCGTTGGCTGAATGTCTGCGGCGGCGGCTTCCGCGTCCGCGCCCTGCAAATGACCGGTGACTTCTGGGCTCCTGATCCCTCCTGCTACCTGAACGAAGAGGAAACCCTCGCCCAGGCTGCCTGATCTGCCTTTCAGCCAAACAAAAACGGACGCGGAGTGATCCGCGTCCGTTTTCAGTTTTGATCAAACAGCCTGTTAAACCGTGAATGCCGGCAGCTTCACGATTTTGCCGCCAGCCATCGCGGACTCATGGGCGCAGAGGCCCACGCAGGTCCAGTTGGCGGACTGCTTCGCATTCGGGAAAGGATCGCGCCCTTCCGTGAGAGCCATGGCAAACTCATGCGCCAGATGCGGATGACTGCCGCCGTGGCCGCTGCCCTGCACAAAGCTCAGGTGCGTCTTTTTGCCGAGGTCATAGACACCCTTCGTGGTGAAGTCGCGGATGCTCTTCGGCAGCAGCTTCGCGTAGTCGGGGGACTTCACCAGCTTCGGGATCTTGTGCTCTGGCAGCTTCGCCGTGTGCATGATCAGCGGCTCGTGCTCGATCAGCGGCCATTCGATGGACGCCTTGTCGCCATACACGTCGATGCTTTCGCGATACTGCCGCGCGGTGTCGAAGAGACTGCGGATCACCCGCGCGCTCAAATCGCTGTCCTTGAACTTCACGTGCGCCGTCTCCACGGCAAAGGGCGAGCCATACTGCTTCACCAGCTCAGGCCGGATCGTGCCGGAGCCAAAACAGCTCACGTATTCCGCCGGTGTGCCGGCGAGCGCGACCACGGGGCCGACGCAATGCGTGGCATACCACATCGGCGGCAGGCCGGGCCAGTAGTTCGGCCAGCCGTCCATGTCCTGCTGATGGCTGGACTGGAGGAACTGCAGCTTGCCCAGTTTGCCCTTCTGATACTGCTCCTTCATGAAGAGGAACTCGCGGGCATAGACCACGGTCTCCATCATCATGTATTTTAAACCGGTCTTCTTCACCAGATCGCAGATCTTCTTGCAGTCCTCGATGCTCGTCGCCATCGGCACCGTGCAGGCCACATGCTTGCCCGCCTTCAGCGCCTCGATCGACATCCAGCCATGATCCGGGATGGGCGAGTTGATATGCACCGCGTCGATGTTCGGGTCCTTCAGCATCTCCTTGAAGTCCGTGTAGCGGACATCCACGCCAAAGGCATCGCCGATATTTTTGAGCTTCTTCGGATCACGCTGGCAGATGGCGTAGCAAACGGTGTTCGGGTGGCGCTGCCAGATGGGGATGAACTCCGCCCCGAATCCGAGGCCGACGACGGCGATGTTGAGCTTCTTGGTGGGCATGGTGATGGTAGGTGAGAGCCGCCGTTATAGAGGCACCCCCGCCTTTCGCGAAAGACAAAAATTGGGAGAGATCAGACGAGGTGAAAGGATGCCCCCTCCGCAGCAGGTCTCCCCAGGGGATACTCAAAGCCCTGCCACCATCCCCAAGGAGCATCCGCCAAGGCTGTGCCGGAGAACTGCCCAACACCTCGGCTCGGCTCGTTTTTCACCCTGCGATCATCACAACGATAATCGGCAGGAAGGGAGCTGCCCACAATAGCGCTGTGGCAGCGGTGACATATTTGCTTACCCTTCGTTTAACGCCAACGATCCCTGTGACGCAGGCGACACCAAAGAGAAATAGGTAAGACCGAATGTATTCGATGTCGCCATACTCCATTGGCACCAGCAACGTTGCAAGAAACAGGGACGGCAGGATCGCGACGAGCAAATAGCGAATGCGCACCGGCTTTGGTTCGGAGTGGGTGCTAGCTTGGAGCATTCTCTGCTCGTTCTTCATAAATAAGCCGAACAGTGCAGATGGTTAACAGATCGTGAGGTTGATCAGCCGCTTGATCGCCAACGATGGGGTCGGAAAAGGACGGGCTGTGGCGCTCATGGCTGTCGGTTTACACTTCCAGGACGTGGCTGGGCAATCAAAATGTGGGTTTGGTCAGGTATGGGAGGGGCAATTTCATGGGTGTCGCTTCCAAAGTCCCCGGGCTGGCTGGCCGTAGGCCGGATGTGTTTGGCGCGGCAAACAGGGCCAACACGATGACCTTCTTCGCCAAACTATCCGGCTGGTTCGGGAGCGTGGGAGTCTGCGGAGTTCAAAGAAGCCGGATAGTTCGGCGGAGGCCTTCGGCGGAGGCCTTCGGCGGAGGCCTTCGGCGAATTTTCGAGCTACAGCGCGCCGAACACATCCGGCCTACGCTGGGCTCGCTACGCCAAGCTTTTTCACCCAGTCCCGCGTGCGCTTTCTTCACCACCCGCCGCCGAGCGCCTTCACGAGCAGCACGGTGGCGAGGAAGAGCTCTCCCTTGAGGCGAGTGGATTCGCGCTCGGCGCGGAGCTGGGTGCGCTGGGCGTCCAGCACCTCGTAGTAGGCGACCAAGCCGGAGTCGTAGCGTTTTTGCGCCAGCTCCAGGGCCTTGGTGGCAGAGGCGACAGTCACGTCTTGAGCAGCGGATTGGCGGCGGAGGACATCGAGAGCACTGAGGGAATCCTCCGTGTCGCGCATGGCGGTGAGCACGGTCTGGCGATAGGCGGCGGTGCCCTGCTCGTAGCGCGCTTTTGTGGCTTCGTGGGTGGCTTTGACACGACCTCCACGCAGCAGCGGCCACTCGACGGCGGCAGGCCCGAGACCCCAGATGCGGCTGCTGCCGTTGTCGATCAAATCATAGAAGCTCGTCTGCGTGCCGCCGCGCAGGCCGATGGTGACGGTGGGGAAGTAAGCCGCCTTTGCCACGCCGATCTCGGCATTCAAAGCCGCCATTTCACGCTCAGCGGAGGCGATGTCGGGGCGACGCTCCAACAAGGTGCTCGGCACGCTTTTCGGCAAGGACGGTGGCGAGCCATCGAGCGGTCCGGCAGGCAGTGTGAACTCGCTCGGCATCTTCCCGAGCAGCAGGGCGATGGCGTGTTCCAGCTCCGCGCGCGGCCTTTCCAAACCGATGGCTTCAGCCTGGGTCTCGGCGAGATCCGTCTCCGCCTGTGCGACATCGATCTGCGCGATGTCACCCTGCGTGAAACGCTTCCTCGCCATGTCCACCGTGCGCTGCCGCACCGCGACGGTGCGCTTCAGCAGTGCGATCTGCGCATCCTGCACACGCAGCGCATAGTAGTTCATCGCCAGCTCGCTGAGCAGGCCGAGGTGCGCGTTTTGCAGGTCGGCATCCGCTGCATCCGCGCGTGCCTTGCCAGCCTTGCCCTGATTGCGGATGCGTCCCCAGAAGTCCACCTCGTAGTCGAAGTCGAGCGCATTGATGAGGGTGTTGCGCGTGCGTCCGCCAGCGAACTGAAACGCCATCGTGCCCGTGCCACGATCCCGCTGCGCACTGTTCGTGATGCTGGCGAAGGGAAACAGCCCCGCCTTATCCGCACGAGCTTGAGCCCGTGCCTCGACGACTCGCTGGCGGGCGATTTCCAAGGTCGGACTCGCTGCTTCAGCCTCGCGCATGAGCTGGCTGAGCCGTGCTTCATGAAAGTAGCGCCACCAGTCGCCACGCGCCTCCGCGTCACTTGGCTTTGCTGTGCGCCAGGGGCCCTGTGTTTTGAACTCCGTCGGTAGCTCCTGCTTCGGTACGAGATACTTCGGCGCGACGTTGCACCCGACGAGAATGACGAATGCAGAATGCAGAATGACGAATGCCAAGCATCGCCGAATCGAGGTTAGTCTTGTCTTCAACTTCGTCATTCGTCATTCGGGTTTCGTCATTTCCAATGCTTCATCCAGCTTCCGGCTCGCATCCAGCGGCGAGCCTGTTCTTTGTCCGAGCAGCGCATACATCATCGGCACGAGGATCAGCGTCACGACCGTGGCGATGCTGACGCCGAAGACGATCACGACACCGACGACGCGGCGGGTTTCAAAGCCGGCACCTCCGCCAAGCATGAGCGGCAGTGCGCCCATCACCGTGGCGAGCGCGGTCATGACGATGGGGCGCAGACGCTGCTCGCTGGCGGTGAGGATGGCCTCGCGGAAGGCCACACCTTCGTCACGAAGCTGATTGATGAACTCGACGATGAGAATGCCGTTCTTCGCCGCCAGACCGATGAGCATGATGAGGCCGATCTGGCTGTGGATGCTCTGATTCATGCCCATGAATTTCAGGCCGAGCAGCGCGCCGGCCACGGCCATCGGTACCGTCAGCATGATGGTGAAAGGATGCACGAAACTCTCGAACTGTGCCGCCAGCACGAGGAAGGCGATGAGCATCGCCAAACCAAAGACGAGGCCGATGTTTCCCTGGTTTTGTTTTAGCTTCAGCGAGTTGCCTTTGTAGCCCACGATGGCGCTGCCGGGCAGGGTTTCGCGGATCAGATCTTCCATGTAAGTCACTGCTTCACCAAGGCTGTAACCGGTCGCCAGTTCGGCATCAAAGGTGATGCTCCTCATGCGGTTGTAGCGGTTCAGCGTGCCGCTGTCGGCAAACTCCTCTGTCTTCACGAGGTTCGCCAGCGGGATGAGTTGCTTCGTGCGTTCGCTGCGGACGAAGAGATTGTTCAGATCCACGGGCGTGCGTTTGTCGGCATAGCTGCCTTCCAGCATCACGTCGTATTCTTCGCCTTCATGGAGGAAGGTGGTGGCGCGTCGCCCGCCGAGCATCGTTTCCAAAGTCATGCCGATGTCCGCCGTCGAGACGCCGAGGTCAGCAGCACGAGCTTGATCAATGGTGACGCGCAGTTGCGGCTTCGTATCGCGGTAATCGCAGTCGAAGCCAAGCAGCTTCGGATTCAGTCGGCCCTTCGCGAGGATGATGTCACGCCACTGGGCCAGCTCTTCAAAGGTGGGACCGCTGACGACGATCTCGAGTGGCTTGTTCAGGCCGCGCAAGATGGCCTGACGCATGACGACGGAGACCTTCGCCTCGGTCATGTCAGCGGTTCTTTGCCGCACATCTTCCATGATGGTGAATCCATCCCGCCGCGTGCCAAAGGGCGTCAGTGTGATCACGGCGATGGAGTCGTTGAAGTCCGCCGAAGAGCCGAAAGAACGAGGCGCACGAGCATTCACGCGGGTGGCTTCTTTCGTCTCCTCCACGAGCGGCATCACACGTTCCGTGAGCTTATCGAGCGTCTGCACGGCGTTGCCATAAGTCGTGCCTGGCGGGCCGGTGGCGACGACGAAGAATGATCCGCGGTCCTCACGCGGCATGAACTCATCAGGGATATTCATCAGCAGCCACACGCACAGCGCCGTGATGCCCGCGACGATGGGAAAGGCCGACCCAGGAAAGTGCAGTGCTTTATCCAACACCCAGCGATAACTCCGCTGCACCGCGCCAAAGACGCGATCAAGAATGCGCGCGATGAAGCCATCCCCCTCGCGCCCGCGGAGGATCTTCGAGGCCATCATCGGCGAGAGCGTGAGCGCCACGAAGCCGGAGAAAGCCACGGCAATCGAAAGCGTGACGCTGAACTCTGCAAACATGCGCCCCGTGTCTCCTGGCATGAACGCCACGGGAATGAAGACGCTCATCAGCACGAGCGTGGTGGCGATGACGGCGAATCCGACCTGACGTGTGCCTTTGAAAGCGGCCACGAGCGGGTTTTCCCCATGCTCGATGCGGCGATGAATGTTCTCCAGCACCACGATGGCGTCATCCACCACCAGCCCGATGGCCAAAACGAAGGCGAGCAGCGTGAGAGTGTTCATCGAGTAGCCGACCGCCTGCAAAACAAGGCAGGTGGCAAACACACTCACCGGCACCGCCACCGTCGGGATCAGCACGGCGCGGAAGCTGCCGAGGAAGAGGAAGATGATGACCACCACGAGCGCGATGGCGATGCCAAGCGTGCGATACACCTCATGCAGGGACTCCTCGATGAACTGGCTGATGTCGTAGCTGTTCTCCAGCTTCAAATCCGGCGGCAGGGTCTTGCGGATCTCCTCTGCCTCCGCACGCACGGCGCGCGCGACTTCGAGCGGATTCGAGCGCGACTGCCGGATGATGCCGACAGAAACCATGAGCACTCGATTGCCTTTAAAAACCGTCCGCGCCTCTTCCGCTCCGAGCGCGATCTTGGCGACCTCACTCAGCCTCACTTGATACCCATTTGCTCCACGCGCGATCACGAGCTTCTCAAAGTCTTCGACACTGCGATACTGACGCGTCAGCCGCACCGTGAACTGCCGATCAAGCGACTGCACCGTGCCTGCTGGCGGGTCCACGTTTTCACTGCGCAGCGCCTTTTCGACATCGATGGCCGTGAGCCCACGAGCCGCGAGTGCCTCACGATCCAGCCACACGCGCAAAGCATAGCGCGAGCCGCCATTGATGCGCACGCGGGCCACGCCGGGCAGCCGCGAGAAGCGATCCACGAGGTAGCGCTCGGCATAATCATTGAGTTCCAGCGTGTTTCGCGAGTCGCTGGTGAGGTTCAGATACATCAGCACCTCGGCGCTGAGTTCCGTCTTGCCGACGCTGGGCGGGTCCACCTCGGTCGGCAGTGTGGCGAGCACGGGGCTGATCGCCTCGCGGATGTCATTCGCCGCCGCATCGAGATCACGTCCGAGCGTGAACTCGACGGTGATCTCCGACTTCCCATCGACACTGATCGACGAAATGTTTTCAATGGACTCCACCTGGGCGATGCGGTCCTCCAACCTCTGCGTGATGCGGCTTTCCACCACACTCGCCGAAGCCCCCCGATAAAAAGTCTCCACCGTGACAATCGGCGGCTCGATGTCTGGAAACTCGCGCAGTGGCAACCGCGTGTAGGCGACGATGCCAAAGGTGACGAGCACCAGATTCATCACCAATGCCAGCACCGGGCGGCGCACGGATGTATCAGAGAGCCACATTATAAAATGACGAAGTCTGAATGGCGAATGACGAAAGGCATGGGGGACGAATCAAACGCGGCGAGATGGCGGGGACATTCAGTCTTTAAAGCCGCCAGACGTGCAGTTGTTTTGGCAATGTGGGGAGCGTGGCATGAGTGGGTGAGCAGGTTTGTCTGCCCTGATGATGTCTGAAGGTCCGTTGTTCGTCGGTAACCGATGGATGTCAAAATGAGGCCGTCATTTTGCCATCCGGCTGCCCCATTTTACTTGCGACCGCTGCCGTAGCACGGATGCCGTTTGTCGTGACACACAGAAAGGATGCGCACTCGGTCGGCATGGACGCGGTAGTAGATGGTGTATGGGAATCGCTTCAAATGAGCCTTCCGCCTGCCAGCACTGGCTAGCGGGTATGCCTGGGGATTGATGGAGATCGCATCCAGCACGCACTTCACGGAAGCAAAGAACTCGTCGCCCAACCCGTCTTTGCGTTCGTCATACCAGGCGCAGGCGTCATCCACCTCCCCCTGCACAGCTCGGTGGTAGGTCAGTCTCAAGCGCGAAGACGGGAGGCAAAGTGGCTCATGAAATTTTCATGACTCATTTCAGCAGAGGCATCTTGATCCAGTTCGACCTCACGCTGATCGAGCAGAGTCTCCAGTTCCTCATCCGCGACTCCTTGTGCTGGACGTACCGAGTCCCAGAGATTTGATGCTAAAAGGCAGCGATCCTCGGGCGCTAGCTGTAGAGCGGCTGTGATCACAGATTGAAATGTAGCGGTCATTGCCAAAAAAGAACCCAAATGGCCAGCGGAGCAACCATGTTTTCAGTCTCCGTCGAGCCACCTGCAAAGGTGTCGTCTTTTACCGCCCATCTTCTGGCCAGCCCGGTTTAGGGCCGCCGGGCAAAAACTCCGCCTTTGGCTGACAAGCGGCTGATCTCCTGCTCGAAGGCAGGGCCATCAACCTGCAACGCGAACTGAGCTGGGGTGAGCACGAGCTTGACGGACTTGAGTTTTCATCTGCACGGACATGGCATCTGCGGACGACTCATCATCCTTTAGGTGTCTGCGCACCTGCTGATAAACCTAGCTGCCTTTGGTTGGGTGGAGGCAGGCGCAACTCGACTCCCGGCGGCGGGAGCTGGACTTTGGAGGGATCGAAACTCATGGGAGCAGACTACTTCCCCGGCTTCGAGGCGTCAACACCGGCAGCCTTGCTGGAGAGCGCCTCGGGGTCGAAGGCTTTCACGGGGCCGGCGAACCGGCCGGTGACTTTGACGGCCATGCCATCCTGCAAACCGACGAGTCCATCGGCGACGACGAGCTGGTTTTCCTCCAGGCCTTTCAGCACTTCGATGTAGCCGGGTTTGCGGCGGCCGGTGGTGATCTCGACACGCTTGGCTTTGTCCTCGGCGACGACGAAAACAAAAGCCTTTGATCCGATGGGCACGAGCGAGCGTTCGGGGATGGAAAGAGAGATGCGTGGCTCGACGCGCAGCGATGCGGTGACAAGCATCCCCGGCTTGAGCAAAAGATCTGCATTCGGTACCTCGGCGCGGGCGGCCACGGCTCGCGTGGCGGGATCGATGCGTGAGTCGAGACGGGAGAGCCTGCCTTTGAAAACACGGTCGCGAGTGGCTTCGGTGCGGGCTTCGATCTCGGTGTCTTCTTTGATCAAGCCTAGATAAGTCTCCGGCACACTGAAGTCGATTTTCACGACATCGATCTTATCCAGCGAGACAATCACCGTGCCCGGCGAGACGAGCGCGCCCACGCTGATGCGCCGCAGCCCGAGCCAGCCATCGAAAGGTGCGACGATACGCCTGTCGGCGAGACGTGCTTCGGCTTCGTGGATGCTCTGCTTTGCCACATCCGCCAGTGTGCGCCGCTCCTCCAGCCGCGCCTCGGGGGCTGCGCCGTCTTTGACCAAGCCTTGCAGGCGGGTGATCTCGCGCTCGTGCTCGGTGAGCTGGGATTTTGCGGCAGAGAGTGCCGCCAGTTCTTCCGCTGCGCTGAGTTCGACGAGCAGCGTGCCTTTTTTTACCTGCTGCCCATCTTCGAAATGCAGCGCCGTGACTGTCTCGGTGACATTAGCGCTCAGGTCGATCGACTCATCCGCCGCGACTGTGCCTATCGCGAGGAGATCCAGTGCGTAGTCTGCTTTCGTCACCTTCGCCGTGGAGATCGGCATGGCTGCCTTCGCCTTTGCCGCAGCGGCGGGGATCTGCTTCAGCGCCTTTTGCTGCTGCCAGAAATACCATCCACCGCCAGCGACGATGCTGGTGATGATCAGAAAAACAAGGGAACGCAGCCAGGGCGCAGGGCGTGAGTCAGACATGAATGGGGGGCTTCAACAAACGCTTCGAGATGGACCTGACATGCGGCCAAGCAAGAGAAAACCAGACAACGAAGACCATGCGAGGTCAGGCTTGCGCAAAGGCGGTGGATGTCGCCTCTTTAAATGCCTGCTTTTTCTGCGGGTTAAGTTTTAAACCATGGCCGCCAAGCTCACCACCATCCTGATCGCCGATGATCACGCCGTCGTCCGGCGTGGCTTCAGCATGATCCTCGCGGCGCAGTGGGACATGCAGGTGCTCGCCGAAGTCTCCAATGGACGCGAAGCGGTGGAAAAGGCTGAAGAATTGCAGCCTGATGTGTGCGTGATGGATGTGACCATGCCTGAACTGAACGGCATCGAGGCCACGCGTCGTCTGCTCAAAGTCTCGCCCAAGACGCGCGTGCTGGCTTTGTCCATGCACAAGGACTCCGTCTATGTCCGCGAGATCCTTCGTGCTGGTGCCAAAGGCTATCTTTTGAAGGACAGCAGCGAGACCGACTTTCTCAAAGCCGTGCGCGCCGTCGCCGTCGGCCAGGGCTACCTCAGCCCCGAGGTCAGCGATGCCGTGCTGGATGACTACCGGAAGCACGTCACCAATCCCATCGACCTGCTTTCCACCCGCGAACGCGAAGTGCTGCAAATGATCGCCGAGAGCAAGACGAACAAGGACATCGCCAACGCACTGAACCTGAGTGTTTACACCGTCGAGGCCCATCGCGGTCGCATCATGGAGAAGCTGAACATGCATAGCATCGGTGAGCTGGTGCGCTTTGCGGTGCGCAACGGCCTCATTGATTAAACCATGAAAACGAGGCTCGCCCCCTTCACACGCCGCATCACGCAGCGCACCGTGATGTGGGGCCTCAGCGGTGGCTTTGCCATGGTGCTCGTGCTGCTCGGCATCGCCGGGCTCGTGGCCGTGCGTGACACCCGCGCCATCCGCCGCAGTGCGGGGGGTCTCGTTCAGGAACAGCTCCTGATCGCACGTCTTTTGAATGAAGTGCAGGTGGAGGAAAACACACTCACCGAGGTGTTGCACCGTCTCACCCGCACGCCGCAGACAATCGACCGTTCCGCCTTGCTGCGTGAACTGGTGGAGGCAGATCAATCTGTGGCCCGGCTCGCCATTGACGCCGCCACCACACCCAAGGCCCTGGTGTGGCAGCAGCTCGAGCAAAGTGTGCGCAGCTTTTCCCAAGAAGCCCGCGCCGCGCTCGATCAAGACGACCCCATCGCCGAAGAGGTCATCGCCAGTCTCTTCAGCCGACATGACGAGGTGGTGAAGCTCATCCACGACCTGCTTCGCGACAGCTCCGAGCATCTCCGTACGGCCGATGCACAAATCGAGCGGCAATCGCGAGACCTCGCGGATGAATCCGCCCTTCTCCTGGGCTCCTCACTCATTCTCGCCGGGTTCTGCGCCATCGGCACCATCCTCTTCGTCAGGCACAGCATCCGCCGCATCGAGTGGCAGACGGATGAGATCAACCGCGTCTCCTGGCACATGCTGCAAACCCAGGAAGAAACCGCCCGCCGCTTCTCCCATGAACTGCATGACGAGCTCGGCCAGTCACTCGCCGCCGTGCGTGCGAATCTAACTTCCACCAGCATTGATGATCATGCCGAACGCCGAGCCGACTGCGTGCAGCTCGTCGATGAAGCCATCGCGAACGTGCGCGAACTCTCCCAGCTTCTGCGCCCTGTGATCCTCGATGACTTCGGACTCGATGCCGGCCTGCGCTGGCTGACCGAAAAGTTTGGCCAGCGAATGCGCATCAAGATCGAATACGAATCATGCCTCGCCGGGCGTCTGCAAAGCGAGACGGAGACCCACCTCTTCCGCATCGCTCAGGAAGCACTGACCAACATCGCCCGCCACTCCAAGGCGACGAAGGTCGTCATCCACCTTGAAGCCGAGGCTGTCATCGTCCGCCTCAGCGTCAGCGACAACGGCTGCGGCCTGCCGCCTGACCGTCAGGAATCTCCCACCAGCCTCGGCCTCATCGGCATGAGGGCTCGTGCGCGGGAGTGTGGCGGCACGCTTGATCTTCAATCCGTGCACCCCAAGGGGCTGCGCATCGTTGTCGAAGTGCCGCTGCGTCTGGTCGAACCAGAAGCCTGATCACTTGCCAAAAGGCCAGTTCGACATCAGCCAGACACAGGCCGTGTGATTGGACTCCCACATGGCACCACCACGGCGCTGAAGCGTCTGCTCCATAAAGCCAACCTCCAATCGTGTCGTCGGGCTCAGTTTGCGGCCAATGCCGATGAAGGCGCGGTTTTGATCAAAATGGTTCTTCAAGATATTGCCACCGAAGTTCAGGTAAACCTCATCCCAAACGGCGAGATAGGTCTTCTTGTCCTCAGTCAGGGGAATGCTGGTGCGCAGCATGTAGCGGAAGCGGTTTTCGCCTCGCCAGTTCGTGGTATTGCCAGACCTGTCCTGCTCCTCGATCCAGCGCTGCTCCAGGCGGAAGCGATGCTGCCACTCCAGACCGAAAAGGTTCATTTTATAGCTCAACTGCTCCCAGGCGCGGTGTTCATCGAACTCATTCGCTACAGGCAGCTCTCCATACGGATAGGTCTTCACATAGCCGTAACCCGCGCTCACGGTGACGGTGGGGCTGAGGGTGTAGTTGATACCAGGTCGGATGAGGAGCTGCTGCCATTCATCCCCCCAGTCTTCACGACGGTTTTGGATTTCGAGATGCAGTCCCCAGGGCGAATTGAAAAGAGGATGGTCGCCGACATAGTTCAACCAGAGGTTGTAGTTGTCGGCATGTTGGTCGGCTGCCCTGCTGGAGATGGCGAGGCTGCCGAAAAATAGGAGGCTGAGCAGGGCTGATTTCATGAGTGGGGATTTCCCAAACGCCCTGTAAACGAGTGTTTATATCAACTCAATGGCCTGCGGCTTCGAGTGAACGTTTATCCAGTGTCTTAAGCGCCTGCATCTGCTTGATAGTGCGCTCCATGCCTTCGTTGGAGCCGTCGAAGAACATGACGTTGCCTTTGCCGTGCTCGGAGATGTATTTCATGCCGTCGAGCCACATGGTGAAGAGCATGAAGCCAGGAGGCACGTCGCCAGCCTGCATGGTTTTGCCGGCGTTGGCGAGACCTTCGGCGACTTGCTCGCGGAAGCGGGCGTTACCAGCACCTTTGAGTTCGGAGGCTTCTTTTTCGGCCTCGGCTTTGACGCGGATGGCGCGGGCTTCGGCCTCGGCGGCGCGGGTTTTGATGAGGTACTGGGCCTGGGCTTCGTTTTCGGCGGCCATCTTCATGTTGTTGCTGGAAACGACCTGCGACATGGAGCGCATGATGGCCTCATCAAAGGAGATATCATTGATCTGGAGGTCGAGGAGATGGAATCCCCAGCTGTTGAGGGACTCTTCGAGGTGGTCCTTCACCGCGCCGATGATCTCGGAGCGTAGCACGAGGATTTCGGCCTGCTTTTTGTTCGCGACATAGGAGCGGATGCTGCCTTCGACACTGCGGACGAGCGTCTGCATGAAGCTCTTCTCGTCGATGAAGCGGAAGGCGATCTTCTTGATGGTCTCCTCACCGGCGTCCTGCGCGGAGAAAACGATGAGTGATTTGAAGTTCACGTAGGCTTGGTCGAGCGAGATGGCTTCGAATTCGAGTTCGATGGACTGGTTCTGCGTGGAGATGCTTTTATAGACACCCTCCAGCAGTGGCAGCTTGAAGTTGAGACCGGGCAGCATGAGCCGCTGGTATTTGCCGAAGCGAGTGACGACTCCGACGTGGCCCTGTTTGATGATCGAGGCGCTGAGGAGGATGAGAACGACGAGGATGACGGCGGCGGGTATCATGGATTTGGGTTTGGTTTGTTTGTGAAATGCGGAGGTGATGAGGAAATCAGGCGGGGAACTCGGAGGAGTGGTGCTCGAGGATGAACCATCCGGTCTTTTCCTTTTTGCAGACGAAGGAGTAGCGGGCAGGCACGCTGATGAGCTCCTTCTTGCGCTTGAAGGTGAAGATGTATTTGCCGGACTGGATGTAGATGTCCTTGTATTGGCGCACCTCGCCGCTCTCGAAGGTCACATGCACGTCCTCCAGCTCGAAGAGGTGCTCGAAGTAGCCTTTGATCTTGTGATGCCCCTCACGCAGCTCCTTGGCGAAGGTGCCCCAGAGCAGTCCGTTGATGTCGTAGCAGCCGACGACGGCGGCCATGCTGTGATTGTTGATGCCAAAGGCCCAGTCGTTGATGAATTCGGTCAAATTCTTCTTCTCCGCTGCATTGTGGCTGATGGTGCTGTAGCGCAGACCGCCGATCTGATTGTCATGATGCACGAGCATGGTGTCGGTGCTGCGCGAATCGACGTCTTCGCCAAATTTATGAGCAAATTTTTTCAGAATATCGAGCAGCGGGATGTGGTCGTGCCGGAAGATGACAAAGTTGATGAACAGGTGCAGCGCGAGCACGATGATCAGGCCCTCCATGATGCCTTCGAAGTAGGTCAGGAGGCCGCAGAACAAAGCCAGCAGCAGCGCATAGGGGCCGTGGGACGCGACATGCACCAATCCGGCGATCATTCGCCAGCCGGTGAAAACCATCAGGACCGCGAGCGCGAAGTAGGGCAGGTGAGTCAGCCAGTGTGGTGCGATCAGGAAGATGGAAAGCACCAACGCGGTAAAGAGGTTCGAGACCTTGGTGATGGCACCGGCGAGGGCATTCGTGGCGGAGGCCTGGAGCCCGTCGAGGTTCGTCATGCCACCGAAGAAACTGGAACCCAGATTGGCGACCCAGATCGTGAATAGGCTGTTGTTGGAGTTTGCCGGGCGGCCGAGTGGATCAAGTTTTTCGATGGCGGCATTGCTCATCACCTGCTCGATCACATCGATCAAACAAAGCATGAACGCATACGCAATGATCTCGACCAGCATCTTGGGAGGCAGAACATTGAAGTCTGGAATCGGCAGCGCCAGCTTCATGGGTGAAAGCTCAATGTGGAGCATCGGCACCTCCATGTAGATGCCGCAAATGACGCCCAAGGTGATCACGGCAACGTACGGAACGGCAGGGAATTTGGCCTTATACTTCCCGAACAGATGCAGGAAGAGAATGAGGGTGGTGAGCGAGAGCCCGATCATTTTGATCCGCTCCATGCTCATCCACTCATGTGTCTCGCCCAGAATGCCGTAGGTGTAAGGCAGAAACTTGAGCGCTGTCTTGAGTCCGATACCTGCGAGCAGGCCTTCGACCAAATAGACCGGAATCGCCTTCATCACGAAGCGCTGAAGATTGTACTTCCATGCGACCGCCTGCATGATCGAGGTGCAGAAAATGAGGAAGGGCATGTTCTCCATGCCGAATTTATGGACGCAAAACGCCAGCACTGGTGCCAGGCCCGCTGCGACGCCAGGCGTGCCGACGTAGTTGCCCGGCTTGAACAGGAAGGTGACGAAACCGATCACGCAGGCGAAAACCACCGTGAGCAAACCAGTCTGAATCGGATACTCCGACATCAGACAGATACCGACCGTGAGCGGCACAGCGACCAAGCCAGTGACCGTTCCCGCCAGCGCATCGCGCCGCAGATTTTCGAGTGTGAAGATCGCTGGCTTCTTCGCTTTCTCCGCGATCAGCAGATCACTGGCGAGCGGCTTCTTCCGTTTCGGCGGATGCGGATGGTAATCGACCGCCGAGGCAGTTGTCGGATGAACGAGGGCGGGTTCGGCTGGGTGAGACATTACTTGGGAAGAGGCGTGATGGACTTGCCCACAATAACCACCTTCACCTCTCGAAAACCCATCCCCTTGAGAGGGGATAATGTCTCCCCGTCAGGGGCTATGCAGCGCTCACGCTCTCACACCGGGCAATGACTTTCCGCGTCTCGGTGTGCCTTCACGAGCTGGCTTGTACCATTCCTCGTGGGTTTCATCGAGATCGACGTGACCGCCGGTCTTCTCATGATTCAGACGCCAGCCGTGCAGCGACTCAAAGGCCGCGTGGTCAATGAAATCGACAGCAAGGTCGATGTCCACATTGTGACCGGCGGGGATGGTCGAAAGTGCTGCATTCATGCTCGGCACGGAGGCAAAGGTGAGCGTGCCGCCGATGCGCACATGCCACTTGCCTTCACGCTGCTCGACTTTGACATCGGTGTTGGAAAGACGGCGTAGCAGGAAGAAAACGCTGAGACCCAGGCCGAGGCCGACGCCTGCGAGGAGGTTCAGTCCAACCACGCCGAGCACCGTGGCGAAGTAGATCGGCGCTTCTTTATGCGTGTGCAGGTCGCGGATATGATGCAGGTTCACCAGATTGATGCCCACATGCACCAAAAGGCCTGCCAGCACGGCCAGCGGTATTTGCTCGATCACTCCACCGAGGAACAACGCGAAGATCAGCACCCACACGCCATGGAAAATCGCTGACCAGCGGCTGGCACCACCTGCGATGATGTTCGCCGATGAGCGCACGATGACGCCCGTGATCGGCAGACCTCCGAGCAGTCCGGAGACGAGATTGCCTGCGCCTTGAGCGCGCAGTTCCTTGTCCAAATCCGAGCGCACGCCGCTGTGCAGTTTGTCGGTGGCCACTGCGCAGAGTAGTGACTCGATGCTGGCAATGATCGCCACCGTCAGCACGGCGACCACAAACGGACCCCAATGCTCCGGCGGGGCAAGTTTGGTCAGTTCAAAGGTCTCTGGCAGGTCCACCCGCTTCACATCCATCTTCGCAATGATGGACACCACCGTGCCCGTCACCACAGCCACCAGCGGGCCTGGGATGGCTTTGAAGGGAAGCTCTTTCCAAATGATGAGGATCGCGATAGTGAGGAAGCCAAGAATCGCCGCCTGCGTGTTCACGAGGCCGAGCTGCTTCGGAACGCCGAGCAAATTCACCACCGGCGAACTCTGAGGTGAACCACCGAGCACCACATGGATCTGCGCCAGTGCGATGGAGATACCAATGCCCGCCAGCATCCCGTGAACGACCGCTGGCGCGATAATTAGCGCGCCACGTGCCACTTTGAACCAGCCCAACAAAAGCTGCACGACGCCCGCGCAGGCAGTGATCAGGCACATCGTCTCCCAGCCAAACTGATGCACCAGTCCGGCCACCACGACCGTCAATCCCGCAGCTGGCCCCGAGACCTGAAGCGGCGAGCCTGCGAGCAGCCCCGTTACAATGCCTCCGGCTACTGCGCCGATCAGCCCCGCAATGATCGGTGCCCCAGATGCAAAAGCGATGCCGAGCGACAGCGGCACGGCGACGAGAAAGACGACAAGGGAAGCGGGAAGATCGCGGCGGAGAGAGTTCATGGAGTGAATACTCTACCCAGCCAGAACACGCGCACCTATTCCCCCCGCAGGGTATATTGCCACCCCGGAGGAGGGGTGCGGCTCACTCCAACACTTTTCTCACGAAACACGCCTTCAGGCCAATGGCGATGCCGTGCATGCGGCAGGAGATTTCGTGGTCGCCTTCGACGAGTTTGATGGGTTTGGACTTGGTGCCGACTTTCAACACATCGGAGGAGCCTTTGAGCTTCAAGTCCTTGATCATGGCCACCACGTCGCCATCGGCCAGGACGTTGCCATACGCATCTTTGACGACACGCGGCGCATCGGGCGCGTCGGCCTCGGCGGTTTCGTTTTTCCATTCATGACCGCAGGTGACGCATTCGTGGCGGTCGGGAAAGGTGAGGATGTCCTCGGTTTCACACATGGGGCAGGTGAGTTGGGTCATGAATGGGGCTGAGTTGTTGGTTGGGTAGTCTTCAAAATCTCCCTCGCTCGCTCGACGGCGGCCTTCAGGCTGAGGCAGATGTTTTCTCCGCCGATGTGGTGATGAAAATCGGCCTGGGTCATGAGCTTTGCAGGCTGCGCCCTCATGCCGCAGAGGATGAGATGACGGCCGGAGGCCACGAGGCTCTCCGCCAGATGCTCCAGGGCATGCAGGCCGGTGGCATCGATGGCGGTCATGTTGCGCAGTCGCAGCAGGATCACGGAGGGGAGTGTGTCGAGCTCCTCCTCGATGATGTTGAGTTTGTCCGTGGCCCCGAAAAGAAACGGGCCATGGATGCGGTAGGCGGTCACGCCGTCCGGCAGCGGGTTCATTTGCAGGCTGTGGGAGAAACCGGCCTCGACATACTCCGGCGTGACGCGAGCGACGGTGGTGGAGCCTGTGACCTTCACGATGTAAAGCAGCGCCGCCATGACCATGCCGACCTCGACTGCCACGGTGAGGTCTGCCAGCACGGTGAGTGCGAAGGTGATGAACCACACGGCGATGTCGGCCTTGCTGAGCTTGAGGATGTCCGGGATCTCGGCCCACTCGCCCATGTTGTAGGCCACCATCATCAAAATGGCGGCCAGCACGGTCAGCGGGATGTGTTTCGCCAGCGGTGCGGCGACGAGCAGGATGAGCAGCAGCACCAGCGCGTGAATCATGCCTGCGACAGGTGTCTGTGCCCCGGAGCGGATGTTCGTGGCGGTGCGGGCGATGGCCCCCGTCGCTGGCAGGCCGCCAAACAGCGGCGACATCATATTCGCCACGCCCTGCGCGAAGAGTTCGACGTTAGGCTTGTGCTTATCTCCCGACATCCGATCCGCGACGACGGCGGAGAGCAGGGATTCGATGGCACCGAGCATCGCCACGGTGAGCGCGGGCGAGAGCAGCGGCAGGATGAGATCAAAGCGGAAGGTCGGAATGGCAAACTGCGGTAACCCGGCTGGAATGCCGCCAAAGCGCGTCTCGATGGTCTCCAGCGGCAGATGAAAGCCCCACGCGATGGCCGTGCCGAGCAGCAGCACGACGATGGAGCCGGGCACGCGCTTGATCCACTTCATGAACACGATGAGAACTCCGAGCGAGAGGCACGAAACTGCGGTGGCTGCGGGCGAAAGCGTGCCCCAATGCCCAAAGATCGCCTCCATGCGTCCGAGGAACTCCCCTGGCACCTTGTCGATTTGAAGACCGAAGAAGTCCTTGATCTGCGTGCTGGCGATGAGCACCGCGATGCCGTTCGTGAAGCCGATCACTACGGGTCGCGGGATATACTTCACTGCCGTGCCGAGTCCGGTGAGGCCCAGAATCATGAGCAGCACGCCAGCGATCAGCGTACACATGTAAAGGCCGTCAATCCCGTGCTTTGCCACGATTCCGGCCACCACCACGACAAAAGCCCCCGTCGGCCCGCCGATCTGCGTGCGCGATCCCCCGAGCGCTGAGATCAGGAACCCGGCGACGACTGCCGTGTAAATGCCTGCCTGCGGCAGCACGCCCGAGGAGATGGCAAAGGCCATCGCCAGCGGCAGACTCACCAACCCCACCGTCAGCCCCGCGATCAAATCCGCCAGAAACTTCCGCGCATTGTAGTCCCGCAGACACAGGATGGACTTTGGCAGAAAGGAATCGGCATTGGAAGTTTTCATGGTTAGTCGGCAACTGGGACTTTGCGTTTTCGTGGTTTGGCTTCCTTCACTACCTCGACCTTGAGCGCTTGTTGTGGTTCAGGATCTGGCGGCAGGAGGAAGATGCTGCAATAGCCACAGACCTGAAGAGCCACACCCTCGCGCCGCATATCAGAAAGCTGGCCGCTGGGCAGAGAGAGATGACAGCCGCCACAGGTGCCGTTGCGCACCTTGGCCGCACCTCGTCTGCCTTTGGAAATCCGCTGATCATAATGTTTGAGGATGGCAGTTGGCAGGCGCTCGCGAACTTCTTCAGCCTCCATGTTGAGTTTTTTAACCGCGACGGATTTGGGATCGCCGCAGCGTCTGTTTTCGTCGATCTCGACGAGTTGGGTGAGATCTTCGATGAGCGTGGTGATGGGCTTCATGGGCTGGTGGTATTGGTTTTCGGGAAGGGGACGGCGGAGGACTTCATGCCAGGACAGGGCGAACTTCATGCGGTGGTATCGAGCGGGTGGTCAGGTGGGCTGAAGACCGCAGGACCCATGTCCAAAGATGACGGGGTCTTCGGGCAATGAGTTCATGATGCGCCGGGCCTTTGCCGGTGTGTCGCGCTTCACCCAGAGCTTGAGCTTGTCATCAAAGGCCATCTTCTCGCAGTCGTAACCTGCGGGGATTTCGGAAGCGTCACCGCAATAAGTAATCACGCGGGTGCCGGCGGGCAGTTTCGCGAGTTCCTGCTGCACATGCTCCACGTATTCTGCGTAGAACTTGGGGGCGATCTCCACCTCGAAGTCGATCCGCAGAGACGGGAATACATTCTCCTCGAAAGGATTGAAGAGATAAAAGGCGTCATAGGCGATGAAGTCGATCCCGGTGATGTTGCCATGGATGATTTCCACGTTTTTGAATGAGTGACGCAGCACGAGTTCCCTCGCAGCTCTGACCAGGCGGCCGCGCTGCTCCACGCCGGTGAAGTGGCCCTGAGTCGTGGCCGCGCCGATCATGCAGAACTTCCCAGGCCCGCAGCCAATGTCCAGAACCCGAGTGCCAGGCTTCTGCACCAGCAGCTTGGCCGCTAGTCGGCACACATTCACCGGACTCCAGTGACAGGCCGACTGCTCACGGATCGAGAGTGGGTAAATGATGTCGAACTCGTTGTCCTTTTGGGCATGCAGAAACTCGCTGTCGGACTGGATGCGGGGAGATGAAGTGCGCTGGAAGGAGGATTGAAACATGACGTCTGCTGATATTGCATTTCAGATGCCAAGTGGCCGTCACGATGCCCAAACCCTTGTTTATCAAGGCTTCCAGCGCCATGGCTATGTCCAGTGGGTTTTCGAGAAGTGGCTAGATGTGCAGAATGTGCACTTGATAACCGACTTATGTGCAGGCTTGCTTGGCAAGCCATGGAACCCGCCAACATTCACATCCTCGTCCTGGACCGCGACGCCGCCTCCGCCCGTGTCATCCGCGATGTTCTCGCGAAGGTTGGCTACAAGGTTTCCGTGTCATCGCATGAAACAGACGCGCTGAATCTGGCTGCCGGCCAGCTGTTCAACGTCGTGGTCAAGTCCTTCGACGCGCAGCGCATCGACGCCGTGGCGCTCATGGAAAAGGTGCGTGGTATCACTCCAGACACGCAGTTTATCTTCCTCAGTGACAAAGGCACCATCCACACTGCCGTGGAGGCCATGCGCAAGGGCGCATTCGACTATCTCTCCAAGCCCATCAATGCCACACAGCTCGTCGAATCCGTGCGCAAGGCGCTCGATCATCAGTCGCTCGTGGCCGAGGACCAGCAGATCAAGCTGCGCCTGCGCCGCCGTTCGGACCCCGACATCTTCGCTGGCAGCAGCGCTGCCATGCGTGAGATCAACCGTCTCATCCAGCAGATCGCCCCCACGGATGTCACCGTGCTCATCGAGGGAGAAAGCGGCACGGGCAAGGAGGTCGTCGCGCGCGCCATTCATGAAAAGAGCCGCCGCAAATCGCAGCCCTTCATCGCCGTGAACTGTGCCGCGCTGCCGGAGAACCTGATCGAGGCGGAACTCTTCGGCCATGTGCGCGGAGCCTTCACCGGAGCCGTCGGCGACCGCAAAGGCCGTTTCCAACTCGCGCAGGGCGGCACGCTCTTCCTGGATGAAATCGGCGATCTCTCACGCAAAGGCCAGGGCGACCTCCTGCGCGTGCTCGAAGACGGCACCTACCGCCCGGTGGGCAGTCAAAAAGTCGAGCGCGCCACCGCCCGCATCATCGCCGCCACGAACAAAGATCTCGAAGCCGAGGCCGTCACCGGCGGCTTGTTTCGCGAGGATCTGTTTTATCGTCTCAACATCGTCTCCATCGCCATGCCGCCGCTGCGCGAGCGCGCGGAGGACATCGCGTCCTTGGTGAAAACCTTCACGGATCATTTCTGCACCAAGCACCGTCGGCGGCCGAAGAAATTCAAACCCGAGGTGGTGAGTCTCTTTCAGACTCTGCGCTGGCCAGGCAATGTCCGACAGTTGCGAAATCTCGTCGAGCGTCTCGTAGTCACCGTGCCTCATGCCGCCATCGGTTTGGACGATCTGCCGCCTTCCTTGCACCAGGGCAAACGAGAGCCGCACGCCATCGCCATTCAGCCCGGCATGACGCTCGCCCAGGTCGAGGCCGAGCTCATCCGCCAGACGCTGCTCAAGGTCACCTCCAACCGCGAAGAAGCCGCCAAAACCCTCGGTATCAGCCGACGGGCACTGCAATACAAGATCCAACGCTACAAGTTCGACAAGCTGCCGAAGCAGGGTGCCCGATCAATGCTTTGAAGTCGGCGCTTCCTGCTTGCCTGCGCGCTCCAGCAGCTTGTCCGCCGTTTCATGGCGTGACGCAACGACGCCGGGCGAGAACCAGCCGCCGAGGAAGACTGTGAGCGCAATGACGATGATGCCGATGCGCTCCTGCGGCGTTTTTTGCAGTGAGACGGAGGTGGTGGGGCGTTTGCCGGTGAAGAGGGCAAAGTAGGCCCGCAGGATGGCGATGCCGTTGAACATGGCGGCGATGGCGAGGGCAAAGCTGACGCCGAGTCCCTGCTCCACGCTGCCACTGATGAGCAGCTCCATCGGCACAAAACCGATGGTGCCAGGAAAGCCGACACTGGCGAGACCTGTGATGAGGAAGCAGATCGCCAGGCCCGGCACCTGCTCGTAATAGCCATGATGCTCACGAAGTGACAGCGCACCGAAACGCGCCTCAAGAGCCCTCACGGAAAAGGCTAGACCGGCGAGCGCGAGCGAGGATGAAATCCACAGACACAGCGCAGCCGTGAGTCCATTGGAGGTGTGGAGCATCACGGCGAACATCACGAGCGAGGTCTGGCTGAGGCAGAGATGCGCGTAAAACTTCCTCACCTCGTTTTGCACGATGGCCATGCCGCCACCATACACGGCGGTGATGAGGCAGGCGATGCTGGCAGCATTCAGCATCCACTCAGGCGCATGAGGCAGCAGGCGCAGTGCTGCGAGCACTTCCATCAGCGGCAGCACAAAAATCATCGCCGTGCCATAGGCCGCGCCTTGGAACAAGGTGGGCACCCAGCCGTGCAGTGGCACGATGCCGCCACGCAGCAGCAGCGCGAGCAGCAAAAGGGCGATGCCGATGGGCTTGTGGGCAAACTGCCAGCCCAGGACCAGCAGCACGATGAACAAGCTCATGTGGATCAAGTAGCCGCGCGTGGCACTGCCCCGGCTGTGGAGATCCCAGAGCGGCAGCAACACGCCGATCACCAGCAGAGACACGAGCATCCACGGCTCATGACAGGTGACTGCGGCCAGGCTCACAAAGGTCGCCAACATCAAGCGTGTGCAAAACAAGGGGGACACACGCGACTTCGCCGTACCAAGCAAAGTCACCAGATGCAGCATGGACAGCACAGGCAGCATGGGAGCCGCGAGATCATCCGCCGCAAAATGCTTCAACCATCCTGCACCCGTGCTCAGGCTTGCCGCCGTCGCGCAGAGTAGGATGACGAGGAGGAATCCAAGGCAGGTCCGCAATGCCAAGCCGGGCATTTTGATAAAAGCGGCGACCACTGCGCCCACGAGTGACAGCAGCAAAGACAGTTCGAGCCAGGGTAAGGAAGACAGATTCATCACGGATCACGCGCCTCCTTGGTCTTGGGTTCGCCATCGAGGATGCGCGCCCATCGGGTCTCGAGTCCATCCAGGCTGCGAAACAGCGCCACAAACGGACGCGCCACCCATTTTTCGAGGATGGAGTCCAGATAGCCGCGCTCCAATGCAAATCGATATAGCCAGTGTTGCACCTTGATGGGCAGGCGCTGCTCCCACATCACACCTTCCTCGCGTGGACGTGAACCGATGGCGTTCTCGAGCTGATGATGATCATGCAGCAAACTTGGAGCGCGAAGGAATTGCAGCGTGCGCAGACAGGCGTGCCCGAGAAGATGCAAAAGCGCGAGGTAGCGGAAGCCGAGGCCGATTTCGGCGATGATGATGCCGACCTGAGTCAGCGAGGCAAAGGCGAGAGCCGACTTGATGTCTGTCTGCACGCGGCCAGCGAGATAGGCAAAAGCGGAGGTGCTCAAGCCAAGCACCACAACGGCGACTTGCAGCCAGATGGAGCTGTCCAGCACTGGACTCACCCGCAGCAGCAGGAAGGCACCGAGATGCACGGACAGTGCTCCATAAAACACAGCACTCGATGGCGTGGGGCCTTCCATGGCTCGCGGCAGCCAGCCGGAGAAGGGGATCAGCGCCGATTTGCCCGCTGCGGCGATGACGAACAGCACGCCGAGCATCGTGAAGTGCGGTCCGATGAGCAGCGGATCATGCGCAGGCCATGCCTTGTCGCCCACAAGGTGATCGAAGTCACCCGCGCCGTTGATTTCATGCATCAAGATGGCCGCGAGCATCAGTGCGACATCGCAGATGCGATAGACGACCCACACGCGCAGACCATTGCGTGGTGGTGATGGGCGCTCCTGGAAAAAGGCGATCAGCAACACGGAGGACAGGCCCACCATTTCCCAGCCTGCAAAGAGCGTCTCCACTGTGTCTGACAATGACGCTGTGACCATGCCGAGCAGGAACAACGCAAACAACACGAAGAAGCGCTGATAGCCGCGTTCACGGTGCAGGTAGCGAGTGGAAAAGGCACCGATCACCGCGCACAGCACGAGCGTGAGCATGACATACGAGAGCGAAAGCAGATCGAGCACGAACTCGAACTTCAAATGGTAGTGCGGCGTGATCACCCAGTCGCCGAGCTCGATGGCGTGATGCGCCACGCGATGCCACAGCATGATCACGGAAGCGGACACCGCTGCGAGCAAACTCAGGCTGATAGTGCCCTGGATCAGCCTGCCGATGGGTTCTTCCTGAAGGCGACGGTTAAGCAAAAACGCAGCAAAGAACACTGCCAGCAGTGCTGCCGGAGGGGCGACGATCATCAGACCGAGCCAGGATAGAAGTGATTCGTGGGCAGGCATGGTTACGCAGCAGTTTTGATTTCCGCGAACTCCAGATGATCGCGCCAGCCGGTGTACCATTCCTTTGATGATGCGGCGACAGGCAGCGGCCCGGCCTGGGACGTGTAGGGTTCAAACTGGCCGCTGTGATACACACTCAGCGCGCCGGCGACCGGGTCCATCACCGCCACCTGCACCCAGGCATTGGCGACCATGGTTTTGATGGCGGCATTCTTCTCCATGATCGCCAAAAAGGCCTGCGCCGTGGTTTCGATGACAAAGAGCAATCGCACAGGCTCGTGGATCTCCACCATCTGCCATGGCAGCCCCGTGCGCAGATCACTCAGCGCACCATCCATCACTCCGAGCAGGCCGGTGATGTTGTGCGGGAGCTTGGAGCCGCTGCCCCAGCCGGGGGAATCGACATAACTAAAATAGTATTCGAGATTGATGCCGCTGCACACCGGCACCACCGCGCCGAGGATGCGGGCGAGGATGGCCGTCTCTGCATCATCTTGAGCCGGATCGTAGGACACGAGAAACGCACGACGATCCAGAAACAGGCCACGTGTCTTTTCACGACGACCAACGATGCAGATGGCATTCGTCGCATGGCCCCACTCGGGCCGCACTTGGGAGAGGTCTTCGGAACGGCCTTCCATGTGGCGTTTCGCGGCTGCGAGTGTGAGCCCAAGCGATGCCGAACCAAACCGGCGCGCGCGTTCATGCGCATTGCGCACGCTGGCTTCATGCACGGCTTTGCAGGCCACCTCGAACTCGAACTGATGCGACGAAGGCACGCGGTCCACATCGGAGAAGGTCAGGTTGTCATTCGCCGTGTTATGCAGTCCGCCGATGAAAACCGTGTCCGCCGGGATCTCGATGCTCCGCTGCTTCAAAGCCGTGCGCACACGCGGATCATTCAGCATCTCGGCAATGGCGCGCGCGTTTGGCCCGCCCACGCCGCCGCCGCAGGCACCGCAGTCATGCGCGGACTCGTGCGGATTGTTCATGCTCGTCGAGCCATGCCCGAAGAACAGCACCACTCGCGCAAAGCCTGATGTCAGGCCGATGTCCCGCAGGATGCGTTCAGCGATGTTGATCATCTCCTCCGGCAGGAAGCCGTGGCCGCTTTCCTCCGGTGCAGGCTTTTCACAATGGCGCTCCAGATTCAGCCGAGTGACGGGCGGTGGTGCGATGAAGCTGCCGAAGAAGCCACGAAACCGCGCCGTGAGTCGCGGAAACACCACGCGTGCGACGAGCGGCACCGTGGCGAGCAGGCCGATGGTCGCGGAAAAGAATGCCCCACTGACGATGCGGCGGCTGCCACCATGAAAACTCTGCAGCGCCATGCCGAGTCGGCGCCGTGTGCTGCTGCGTCGGCGTTCCTCTTCCAGCAGGCGTTTGTCCACCGTCTCGGACACCCAGTGTTGCGGGCGCACGACGACGGGACAAAGCGGCGTGAAGTCTGCTGCGGCCGCGCCGCGATAGTACATCACCACGCCAAAGAATCCCGCCGCACCAAAGGTTTCCGCAGTTGGCGCGACTTCCTCGACATGACGGCGGATCGACTCTTCGCGCTCATCGATGCAGAACACTGCCTGGAATGAAGGCCGCTCTTTGGGGGAAATCTTTTTGCCTGCCCGTGAGGCCAGGGCATCGAGTGTTTGCACGCGGAAACGATGCTCGTAGGCCAGATGGAAGACGCGACGCCGGTCCAGTTCTGTAAAGCTTTCCACTTCATCGAAAAGCACGACCCAGGCCTGCGGTTCGAGATGGAACAACTGCTCCGGCGTCCAGCCTAGCACCTGCGCGAGTTGAAAGACAAGGAAGGCGCGCTGCTTGTCACAGTTCGGCCGCACGGAAGGCAGTCGCTGCTTCAGCTCTGCACGCATCGTCGTCAGATCACCTTCGTAACCAAGCGACACTCGCGCAGCTTCGCGAACGGCAAAGCGCTCCAGCAACAGGCGCACGGCGAGGAAGTCGATCAAGCTGTCCTGCGGCACCGCATGGTGCACGCGGTCCGCACGCTGCTCCACATGCCAGATCATGCCGCCCCAGCCCCGCAGGGCCAGCAGTGTCGCAGAGAGGAAATCCTCCACCTCGTCAGCCTTCACACCGAGTGCGTCGAGAGACTCCTGAATGCAGGCCAGGGCGCTGATGCCACCATCTTGCAAGCGCGCCACCTCTTCACGCAGCCCGGCTGTCCACCAGGCTGATGCCGTGCCTCCCTCCCGATGCATGGTGTTAAAAGCGTGGTAAAAACCGCGATCCCGCTCCGGCAGCGTCCAATGCGCGATGCCTTGATCGAGAAACGCCGCGCAGAAGCGGATGAGCACATCATTCACCAGCAGATCGCTGTCCATGCCACCGAGCGTATCCATCAGATCACGATGTCGGATCATCGTCTTTGAATCGGGTGTGCGTTCGCCCGCGATGCGCACGCCTTCACGGCAAACTTCCCACAGCGCGGACATGGTGAAGGCCTCCCAGCTTGCATCGCTCCAGTCTTCGATGCGTGTTTCTTTGAAACGCAGGAACAAGTCATCGATCCATGTGGGCCGCTCGACGTCAGGCAGCGATCCACGAAGCCTGCGCATGACCCAGTGACGTGTTTCCGTGATCAGACGCTTGCGCTGCACTTCGGACACATCACGTCGAGCCTTCAGTAGCGCGTCGGTTTCCGCCATGAACCAGTCGAGCTCGCGGCCATCGCCACTGCGCAGCGGGTGCTGCAGCATCGCCAGCCGTAGATCGAGGCGAGAGGACAGTCCATGCACGGTTTCATTCGCCTGAGTGCCCAGATCGCGTTCCAACACCGAGCGCAGCTCTGAAAAAAGAATGCGGCCACGGCTCAGTTCCTCGCGATACCGATCCTCCGTGAGATAGGGCTCACAACCAAACACCTTCGAGCCCGTGCGCACCGCCTCATCAAAGGTCTGATGCTCGAAAGCATGCAGCGTGTTGTGATGAATGAAGACGCCAATCGGCCCCTGCGCTGGCAGCAGATGCGCCGCGTGCTGAATTTGGTGCGCAAGGTGCTGGCGGGTGTCGGTCATACGAGGCTATGCTTTGGCAGCGGCTGGAAGTGATTTCCCCTGGCGCGGCGTGCCAGCTTTCGCGGGCTTGTACCATTCCTCGTGCGTCTCGTCGATATCGACATGACCGCCGGTCTTCTCGTGATTTTCTCGCCAGCCATGCAGCGCCTCGAAGGCCGCGTGGTCGATGAAATCGACGGCAAGGTCGATGTCCACATTGTGACCGGCTGGGATGGTCGAAAGCTCCGCGTTCAGTCTCGGCACGGACGCGAAGGTGAGCGTGCCGCCGATCTGCACATGCCATTTGCCATCGCGCTGCTCCATTTTTACGGAGGTGTTTGAGAGACGGCGCAACAGGAAGAAGATGCTGAGACCCAGGCCGATGCCGACACCGGCGAGGAGGTTTACACAGGTCACACCGAGCACGGTGGCCCAGTAGATGAGGATTTCGTTATGCTTGGTCAGCTCTTTGATGTGATGAAGGTTCACCAAATTAATGCCCACATGGACGAGCAGGCCCGCCAGCACAGCGAGCGGGATGGCTTCGATCACCTTGCTGGCAAACAGCACGAACAGCAGAATCCACACGCCATGAAAAATGGCCGACCATCGGCTGGCACCACCTGCAACGATGTTGGCTGAAGAACGAACAATCACGCCCGTGATCGGCAGGCCGCCGAGCAGGCCGGAGACAAGATTTCCCGCGCCCTGAGCACGCAGCTCTTTGTCCAAATTCGAGCGCACGCCGCTGTGCAGTTTGTCCGTGGCCACCGCGCAGAGCAGTGACTCAATGCTGGCGATGATCGCCACCGTGAGCACGGCGGTGATAAACGGACCCCAGTCCGCAGGTGGCGCGAGTTTGGTCAGCTCAAAGGTTTCAGGCAGATCGACGCGCTTCACGTCCATCTTCATCACGAGAGAAACCACCGTGCCGGCTACCACCGCCACCAGTGGTCCGGGGATCGCTTTCAAAGCAGGCACCTTCAATTTCTTCCACACCACGAGGATAGCGATGGTCAGGAAACCGAGAATCGCGGCTTGAGTATTCAGAATGCCAAGCTGCTTCGGAATGCCGAGCAGATTCACCACCGGAGAGCTCTGCGGCGAACCGCCAAGCACGACGTGCATCTGCGCCAGAGCGATCGAAATTCCAATGCCTGCCAGCATGCCATGAACCACTGAGGGCGCGATGATCAGTGCCCCGCGAGCCACCTTGAACCAACCGAGCAGGAGTTGCAGCGCTCCCGCACAAGCCGTGATCAGGCACATCGTCTCCCAGCCAAATTTGGCGACCAGACCAGCCACCACGACCGTCAGACCAGCGGCCGGTCCCGAAACCTGGAGCGGCGAGCCTGCGAGCAAACCAGTGACAATGCCGCCTGCCACCGCACCGATCAAACCAGCGATGATCGGAGCACCCGAGGCCAGCGCGATGCCCAACGAGAGCGGCACCGCGACGAGAAAGACAACAAGGGAGGCGGGAAGGTCGCGGCGGAGATTCATGAGCGGGAAAGTCAGTGGGCAGTGTGTACGGAGCGAGGGGGGCGTGCCGGACGACACATGTTTCTCACGCTGAAGAATAGTTTCCAACAACCCTGCCCTCATGGACAGGCTTTTTTACAGCCAGAGTGAGGTTATCTCTTGGAAATGGGTTTTGGCGTGGTGAAGACAGATTTCGATTCCCCTGAAATCACCGCCAGCGCCGGATGCCGCATCGCACGCTCCAGGGTGATGAGGTAGCAGGAAAAGCCGCAGCGCAGTGGCCTGCCGACAGGTTGGAGCCCGTAGCGATCCACGGCTTCATCCATCACTGCCGCAGCGATGGGGGCGAGGCCCATGCCGTCAGCCGCTGCGGTTTTCATCAGCGCTGCATCGTCGAACTCTGCCACGATGCGAGGGCGGATGCGGTGGGAGTCGAGCCAGCGATCTATTTCATGCCGCCAGGCGGTGCGGCTCGCGGGCAGCAGCATCGGCGCCTCTTTGAGCGAGGCGGGAAAGTTTTTGGTGAGCTTTTTCGCCAGCGCCGGAGCCGCACAAAAAACGACAGGCGACTCACCGAGCAAGTGGTTGAAAGCTTTTACAGGCAGCGATGATGGAGCCGCCTCATCTGACAGGACGACATCCAACCTCCCTGCCGCAAGCGAGCCAAGCAATTCCAGTGCATGACCCTCCACACAAGAGAGCTGTAGATTCGGAAATGCCTTCACTGCAGGACGGATCAGCCGCCAGGCCACCAGTTTTGGCAGCGAGTCGGTGATGCCGATATTCAACCTCAGATTTCGTGCGCTGCCGAGCCCATGCAGCGAGCGCACCATCTCGGTGCCGAGGGAGAAGATCTCCGCCGCACGCTCCATGACGAGCCGACCTTGGGCCGTAAGCTTCAGCCCGCGTCCTGTGCGGTCAAAAAGCTGTTCGTCGAGACTCGTTTCGAGCGCCTTGACCTGTGTGCTGATCGTCGGCTGGGACAGATGAAGCCTGGCCGCTGCCGCACGCAAGCTTCCGGCCCGGGCCACCTCCCAAAAGAGGCGCAGGTGATGATAATTTAGGTTGGAGGAGTCCATGAAACCGCAATTTAGATAATTCCGAATCATGGCTTTGAGACATCGGGATCGTCAAAGTTTAACTTGGAATCATTCCACACACCCCTCAGGCTTCTGGCAACTAAAGCATTGGCGAAGCCGTGACCGTCATCTGAGGGGGGAAACTACTTTTTCCCTTTCGCCGCCGCAGCGCTGAACCAGTCGCCACCACCGCTGTTCCCACCACCCATGCCGCCGAATGGATTGCCCATGCCGCCGCCGGAAGGGCGACCACCACCTTGGCTGAAGCCACCGGGGCGGCCCTGTCCTCCCTGACCGGCACCTTGACCTGCGGGTCGTGGGCCGCCGCCCTGCTTCCGCTCGAAGTCGGGCTTGGATTTCAAGCTGAGAGCGATGCGTTTCCGCTGGATGTCCACCTCCATGACAGTGGCCATGACGCGCTGGCCGACCTTTACGGCTTCGGCAGCATCCCGCACGAAGCTGTCGCTGAGCTGACTGACGTGGGCGAGACCATCCTGATGCACGCCGATGTCGATGAAGGCACCAAAGGCGGTCACGTTCGTGATCACGCCGGGCAGCTTCATGCCGACTTGCAGATCCTTCATGTCATTGACCCCTTCCTGGAACTTGAAGACTTCGAACTGCTTGCGCGGATCGCGGCCCGGCTTGGCGAGCTCGTTCATGATGTCTTGCAGCGTCGGCAGGCCGACATCGGCGCTGGCATACTTTCTCAGTTCGATCTTCTGACGCAGCTCTGGCTTCTGCATGAGGTCGGCGACGGTGCAGCCGATGTCAGCGGCCATCTTTTCCACGAGCGGGTAGCGCTCGGGATGCACGGCGCTGGAGTCCAGCGGATGCACGGCATCGCGGATGCGGAGGAAGCCGGCGGCCTGCTCAAAAGCTTTGTCGCCGAGGCGCGGGACCTTCATGAGGTCTTTGCGTGATTTGAAGGGTCCGTTTTCATTGCGGAAAGCCACAATGTTTGCCGCATGTGTGCTGTTAAGACCGGAAACGTAGCTGAGGAGCTGCTTCGAGGCGGTGTTCACCTCCACGCCGACGTTGTTCACGCAACTGATGACGATGTTGTCGAGGCCGTCCTTAAGCTGCTTCTGATCCACATCGTGCTGATACTGACCAACGCCGATGGATTTCGGGTCAAGCTTCACCAGCTCTGCCAGCGGGTCCATGAGACGACGCCCGATGGACACTGCGCCACGCACGGTGAGGTCGTGGTTTGGAAACTCCTCGCGGGCGACATCGCTGGCGCTGTAGATGGAGGCGCCACTCTCATTCACCATGATCACCGGGATGTGTTTAGGGATGCCGATCTTGTTGATGAAACCTTCCGTCTCGCGGCTGGCGGTGCCGTTGCCGATGGCGATGGCCTCGATCTTGAAGCGCTCGATCAAGTTCAGCACGAGCGTCTTCGCGTGCATGAGGCTGTTGCCCTCGCCGAGGAGGTAGATGACGTCGTTGAAGAGAAGCTGGCCCTGCGCATCAAGCACCACCGTTTTGCAACCACTGCGGAAGCCGGGGTCGATACCTAACATACGTTTTTGTCCCAGAGGTGCGGCCATGAGAAGCTCGCGCAGGTTGTCGGCGAAGACCTTCACCGCCTCGGCATCGGCCTTCTTCTTCGATTCCAGACGGAATTCGGTCTCCATGCTGGAGCTGAGTAGGCGCTTGTAGCTGTCGGCGCAGGCCTGTTTCATCTGGTCTGTGCAGGCATTGCCGCCTTTGGCAAACATCTGGGTGATGATCTGCACCGCCGTCTCTTCCGGCGGCTGGATGCGCATGAGGAGGAAGCCTTCCTTCTCACCACGACGAATCGCCAACATGCGATGACTTGGGATGGATTTCATCGGCTCCGTCCAGTCGAAGTAGTCGCGGAACTTCTGCGCTTCCTCATCCTTGTCTTTGCCATACATGACCTTGGAAACGACGGTGCCCTGCTCGGCGAAGAGCTTGCGGAGAGCGGCACGGGCTTCGGCATTGTCGCTGATGCGCTCGGCGATGATGTCGCGGGCTCCGGCCAAGGCATCGTTGGCGTCTTTGACCCTCAATTCCTCGTTTTCGTGATCTGGATTCACCAGCTTCGCGGCTTCGGAAGCGAGGTCTGCACCAGCGGTGAGCATGTTGGCCTCGATGAAGTCGGCCAGCGGCTCCAGGCCCTTCTCTTTGGCGATGGTGGCACGCGTGCGGCGTTTCGGACGGAAGGGAGCAAAGATGTCCTCCAGCACGTTCAGCGTTTCCGCCTTCTCGATCTTCGCGCGAAGGATGTCCGTCATGAGCTTGCGCTCTTCCAAAGACTTCACGATGGCCCCACGGCGATCATCCAGCGCCACGAGCTGCTCCATGCGCTCCTTCACATTGAGGATCTGCACTTCATCCAGCATGCCCGTGGCCTCTTTACGATAGCGTGAGATGAAGGGCACCGTGGCACCGTCGGCGAGCAGTTTGGCCGTGGCACCGACCTGGATGGCTTTGATGCCGAGTTCCTTCGCCACACGCTCGACGTGGGCGACATTGATGTTGAGTTCTTCAGAGGCAGACATGGTTGGAAAAGAGGTTGTGGCGCGGTGAACGCCGGGTTGGGGCAGGTGAGTTAGCGAGTCACATGAACGGCAGCAAGGTGAAGAGTTTCACGCAGAGAAATTTAGTTCCTTGACGCTTTTCAAAGCCTCGCCGCCAGCTCCGGCAAAGACCGCTTGTCATTTCTGAGACTTTCTGGTGTGAATCACGAAATGCCGTCCGAAAACTCGCCAGAAGACTGGCTAGCTTTTTGATATCACAAATTGCGATCAAAAACTACGGAGCCCAAAAAACGCCTTTACCCCATGTCCTACCGAACCACGCCGCTCGCCACACCTGGAATGCCTCCGGGAATACCGCATATCATCGGCAACGAGTTTGCAGAGCGGTTCAGCTTCTACGGGATGAAGGCCATCCTCATGGTTTTCATGACGACGGCGCTCGTGAATCATGAGGGCACCAAGGATGTGATGAACGATGATGAAGCTGCGAAGTGGTTTCACCTCTTTGTCTCGGCCGTGTATTTCACGCCGCTGCTTGGGGCGCTCATTTCGGACCTCTGGCTGGGCAAGTACAAGACCATCATCATCCTCTCCATCGTTTACTGCCTTGGTCATCTGGCGCTGGCGTTTGATAGCACGCGCACCGGGCTTTTTGTCGGCCTCACGCTCATCTCCATCGGCTCCGGCGGCATCAAGCCCTGTGTCTCCGCCCATGTCGGCGATCAATTCGGCACCACAAACGCCGGGCTGCTGCCACGCATCTACAACTGGTTCTACCTCGCCATCAATACCGGTGCGTTGCTTTCGATGCTGCTCACGCCCTGGTTGCTCAAGCATCACGGCCCGCACATCGCCTTCGCTGTTCCGGGGGTGCTCATGTTCTTCGCCACCATCGTGTTCTGGATGGGCCGCCACGACTTCGCCCATGTGCCGCCGGACGGGAAGCGCTTCCTTGAAGAACTCCGCGCGCCAGCTTTCCTCCGCTCACTCGCCGGGCTTGCGATGGTCTATATTTTCGTCGCGATGTTCTGGGCGCTCTTCGATCAAACCCACTCTCACTGGGTCAAGCAGGCGGAGAAGATGGATTGCACCATGTTCGGCATCGCCATTCTCCCCGCACAGATGCAGAGCGTGAACTCGCTGCTCGTCGTGCTGCTCATCCCGTTGTTTTCACTGTGGCTGTATCCGTTGGCGGAGCGCTTGGTGAAGGTGACACCCCTGCGGAAAATCTCGCTCGGCTTCTTCATCGCCATTCCCTCGTTCATCATTCCAGCGTGGATCGAGGCGCAGATCGCGCTCGGTGCATCACCGTCCATCTGGTGGCAGCTCCTCGCCTATGTGTTTATGACGACGGCGGAGATTTTGATCTCCATCACCTGCCTGGAGTTCTCCTACACGCAGGCACCGCCGCGGCTGAAGTCACTCGTCATGGGCCTCTTCCTATGCAGCGTCTCTTTGGGCAATCTCTTCACCGCCGCCGTGAACTGGTGGATGGAGAAATCGCCCGGCGCGCTCTCCGGAGCGGGCTACTACTGGTTCTTCGTGAAGTGCATGGCTGTCACCGCCGTGCTCTTTGTCTTCGTCTCTCTGTTTTACAAAGGTCGCACCTACCTTCAGGACGAGGAAAGCCCATCGCCGAGCCATTGATCTGCGAGTGCGTCATCCCAAACTTTATCCTGAGCCGCAGCAAGGCGACGGGCCTCAGCAGCAAGGTCTGGCGGGCCGCGCCGCAGCCAGGCGAGCACAGGTAAATCTGCTGGAGCAAGGCTGAACTGGCTGAGAGTGGCCACGGGCTGCCAACTTAAAGCGCTGTGCTCATGGGCGGTGGGTTGAGCACTGTCTCGGGCTAGGCGACAGCGGAATGGGAAGAGCAGGATGCGGCCCCATTCATAAGTGTGCGGCACAGGCGGTCCTGCGGCGGTGATTTCCACGTGGCAGCCAAGTTCCTCAGCCAGCTCACGATGCAGTGCGACAACGGGGCTTTCACCTTTCTCGATCTTGCCGCCAGGGAACTCCCAGAAGCCGGCGAGCCTTTTGCCTTCGGGTCA
>Ga0209480_10000081_pt1 | contig 93599 bp, 79 predicted proteins | sample JI61114C2DNA_FD_187501 | JGI IMG/M metagenome (GOLD analysis project Ga0209480, IMG submission 187501) | Wastewater effluent complex algal communities from Wisconsin, to seasonally profile nutrient transformation and Carbon sequestration -... | ecosystem: Engineered > WWTP > Effluent > Algae...
CCTGTGGAGAAAGAAATATATGAACCAATTCTAAAAGAACTTTCCTCTCTTGGAATTCACTTCATGGAAAGTGAGAATGTATGAAGGAGGTTGAACATCAGTTAAAAAATTTATCAATTTTAAAAGATCCTATTCGATTATTTCAGGCTTTTAATGTTAGCCGCCAGATTGCTATTATTATTGGTAGCATTATACTCACGAAGAGTGCTATGTCAACTCTGGATATCGGAAAATTTGAAACCCTCAATTATCTCGGACAATTTATTAGCGTTTTCTGGGTCAATGGCATGACTCAGGCATTTCTAGCCATTTATCCAAAGGTTGCTGAGGTTGAAAAAAAGGCATTTATAAGTAGTACATTCACTTTTTTTCTGGGCATATCTTTTATTTGTTCAGTAATACTTGTGGTGGGAAGACCACTGCTACTTCCTTTTTTAATAGAATCAAAAACGATAGAAGGGTTTTATTGGTTCAGCCTATACAGTTTTATCAACATTCCATCGATGTTGATCCCATCAATACTCATGCTTAAGAAACAAAGTAGTGAACTTCTAAAATTCACAATTTTCTACTTTCTTGGATATATAATCGTGTTTTTTCTAAATCTTATTTTTGGAGGAAAATTAATCAACTTATTGATTCTGCTGAATGCGTTTGCTTTTGCATTGCTATTAATGTCCGGTAGATTATCTATTTCATTTAATCTAAATGCCTACAAATTACAATGGGTCAAGCGACTCACCCTTATTGGTTCACCTTTGATCGGATATGCTATCCTTTCCGGAATAGCACCAATTTATGACAGCTGGCTTGTTCAAAGATTTTATGAAGACAAATCGATTTTTGCAATTTTTAGATACGGAGCCCGTGAATTTCCGCTGACTGTAACATTGGCAATTGGATTGGGAACAGCGTTGGTGCCTTTAGTCAGTCAAAATTTATCGCAAGGTGTTAAGGAGATTCGTTTGAGGTCCAAGCGTCTTTATCCATATATATTCGGCACATCGGCCTTGTTATTGCTTGGATCTAAATACTTTTTTCCTTTAGTCTTCAACGAATCTTTTGCAGCTTCAGCTCCAGTATTTAATATTTATATTCTGTTAATAATAAGCAGGATGATCTATCCTCAAACTATTATGTTAGGTCAGAAAAGAACTAAAGCGTTGCTTTATATTGCAATCCTGGAGCTCATGATTAACATATTTGTAAGCTTAGCTCTGGCATTCAAATTTGGGCTATTGGGTATAGCTGCAGGCACTGTAATCGCATTTTCTTCCGAAAAGATCATGCAAATCATTTATTTAAAATTAAAACGAGGAATATCGATCCACCATTATGTTGACGTTAAACCTTATGCGTTATACAGTGCAGGACTAGTTATAGTTTGGCTTTTCACCATTCTATTTTAATTTCAATCTTCTGCCTCGAGATCGTCAATCACCTGTTGAATAGCGCGATCGTTCAATTCATTCATTTCTTCTTCTGAAGGTACATTTATTCTGGGATTTATGTCCATTACTTTATACAATAATGCTTCAAGGCAGCTTATTCGCATATTCAATTTCACTACTTCTTCGTATAAATTAACATCTGTTTCCATATTATCTCAAAGTTTTAATAATTATTAGAATTGTTCAAATTTAACGCTAAATATCTAAATAAAATGAAGACCAAGAAAGCTAAAATTCTAAATTAAATGTTAAACTAATAAATTGGCAACAATTTTGATACATATTGAGCAATTTAGGCTTCATAAAATTGAATTTAGTCGAAAAATATATCACTTTTAACTCAAATTTGAAATTAAATTGGACGAATGCCTGTTTGCAAATCAAGTTGATTATTACATCTTTAAATTACTTTTTATTGTTTGATCAAATTTACTTTTAAAACAAAGCTAAATACCGTGCTCCCAACTATTTATAAAACATTCATTCTAATAATTGCCACTTTGCTATTTATATACTTAAGTACCGTCAATATTGAATATTTTATTAACCGGGCAAGCGATTTTAAGCTAAATATTCTGGCGTGGATAATTGAATTGACTTTAGTATTCTTATTACTATATTTACCTATCACAAAAATAAAACACATAAAATGATCACTATTTTACTACTCGGACTAACATTATTATGGACAATCATCGCGGTACTAAAGGAGAAAGGCAAACCCAAACCTTCATACATGCATGCCATTATTATCTTGTTAGTTGGTGCTGGAATTGCACTCATACAACCTTTCAAGATAGAACGTGTCGACGCCGGCCATGTTGGAATAAAAGTAAATCTGGCAGGAGATAACAGAGGCGTAGGAAAGTATGAATATAAAACTGGCTGGGTGATTATCAACAAATGGATCAATAAATTATATGAATTCCCGACTTTTCAGCAAAGCATTGAATATCCGGAGCAAAGCGTCATCACTAAAGGGGGTCTTAGTGCCTCCATACACCCAAAATTCAACTATAGTCTAAAAGCGGGTGATATAGGTGACATGTTTTCTAATCTTAGAATTCCTGTGAAGGATATAGAACAAGGATGGTTACAAAACGCTATCGTTGGAGCTGTAAATGATGTGGCCAACAAATGGACTATTGATGATATATTTAATAACAGGGAACAATTTGAAGCTGATATTATTAAAGAATCAAATAAAAGAGTTTCCAAGTGGTTTATTATCAGTCAGTTAAGAACGAATATAATACCTCCGCAATCTCTCCAAATTAATATTCAGGAAAAAACAAATGCTATCCAAAAAGTACAAATTGCTGAAAATAATAAGCTGGTTGCAATTGCTCAAGGTCTTGAAAGAATAGCTAAAGCACAGGCAGATAGTGCTACAGCTGTCATCACAGCATCCGGTGAGGCGAGAGCCATAAAAATTAAGCAATTATCTCTAAACCAGGAATATATCGATTATCTAAAGGTTCAGAAATGGAACGGTGTAAGTCCTACAATGGTTACATCAGATAAAAGTGGGTTTATAATTAGCCCGGGAAAAACAAATTAATCTAAAATCTTTCAGAATGAACGTAATATCAATCAATGCCGGCACTCGAGAAGTTGTGATAAAAACGGGTAAGGAACACTACAACCTTTATGAGTTGGATCTTCTAAATGTTATCGATACGCAAGAACTTGACAAAATTGTGCACCATGCCTTCTCTGCAGCTTCAGATATAGAATCAGCAGAGGTAATATTAAGAGAAAAAGGAATAGTGCTAAGATTGATTAGGGAGGATTAAGGAGGAGAAATTTGGCCTAATGTAAGGTATGATTAATTTAAGAACAGCCTATTGTATTGTTTATCAAATGGCGGAAATTATTAAGTTAAAATACACTAATTGATTATTTGGCTATCTGATTATTTATTCAAACTTTTTAAATTCCTTTCCATTCCAGGTAAACACACCACCTCCGTCAGTTCCAAACCATAATTTACCATATTTATCTTTGTATATTGCCTGGATAATATCACTTGTCAAACCCTCATTAGTAGTATAATTTATAAATTTTATTCCATTGAACCTCCAAAGCCCACAGTCTATTGTACCAACCCATATGTCACCTGCATTGTCCTCTTCAATCGCCCAGATCCTTGCCATTGTACCGGATTTCGACAATCCCGAAAGCACAAACATTTCATTCTCAAGATGAAAGGTTTTTGTGATATTTGTAAGTTGCTTTCCATCAAACTTAAAAAGACCTGAACCATTATTTCCAAACCAGAAGTTGCCTTGGCTGTCTTCAAATATGGCGCGCACTGCCGGACCGGCCAGTCCATTATCAGACAACCAGGTAAATTCCTTTCCATCAAATCTAATGACACCCTCCGCCTGCGTTCCAAACCAAATATTTCCCTTTTTATCTTTGTAAGAGCAATACACCGTATTGGCCAAAGCCGGCTGGGTAAATGGCCTGACAGCCATTACCAGGCTCGAAATGTTACTTGATTCCTTTCTTATAGGAAGAAATATATAATTTAATTTTTTTCCATCAAACCGGTAAGCTCCACCACCTGCACCAAACCACAAGTCACTTGTGGATAAATTTAAATTATAGCCGGTAGAAGACTTCACATGCGAACTCCCTGTGTCGACCAAGGTCACTATTTTTTTTCCGTCAAACTTACTCACTCCTAGTAGGGTATTAAACCAAATGTTTCCGGCATCATCTTCCTGAATATTAAATATCTGATTATTGGCAAGACCATCTTCCTTATTGAAAAGCACTATTTTATTTCCATCAAAACGATAAACTCCTAATCCATCAGTGCCAAACCAATAATTGTTTTTACTATCCTGAAATATCGTTCTGATGTTGTCACTCAATTGAGTTACCATATTTGAAACTAACTTGATCGGAATCACAGATTCCGTAACAATAATATGTTGGTCTTTTGTATTTTCTGAACTGCTATGACCGCAAGAAGTAAATAAAAGAAATTGCAGCACCAATACAAGCAATTGATTGCTAATTAAGTACCCTAAATATCTATTCTTTGATTGCAACATAATAGTTTGAATTATTAAAATTAGCCGCCAAGGCTTATTCGTGACAGTAATCCATAATTGCTTCAATTAACACCCCTCTTTGTGGGGAGTACGCTGATAAATTATTTTACCATCACGTTCTATAAAGTCACCCTTTACGATCGGATAGGCATACTTTGGTGCATGGGATACATTATGGCTTTTTATAATTATTTTGTCGTTAACTTTCAGAGTAAGCAATTGATCAAATTCCCTTTTGAAATTCATAATATTCTTCCCGGGCCTTTCTATTCCAAAAGAAAGAATGTAATCTTCCTCATTGATCCTGACCATCACTCCGAAACCAACTCTTGAACTCTCAGGAAGAGAAAGAGAAGTTACCACTCCCTCCATATCGGTATTATTTCTAATGGATTTATTTATCTTAGCTTCAGCGGCATACACTTTTTTACCTGCCGGAGACACTTCCCATTTCTTGAATATTACACCTGCTGGAGTTGCCTCCCATTTTTTCCTTTCAGCGTTCCTTTGATCAATAGAGAGCGGTTTTTGGATTGACTTATTAGAAGTTTCATTTCCAAATTCAAGTGTAGCGAATACTACTCCGCTTGCCACCAGCAGCGGCAGGGTCAGTGCAAAAATGATCTTTTTCATATCTTCTGTTTGCTCATTAATAATATAAAATAAAGTTTAATGCCTGATTTTCAACCTAAAATCGATTTCTAACAATTTACTCAACGAAGATATTGCAATGAAAATAGAACAGGGGAACAATAACAGGTGGGTAACAAGTGGAGGTTAGTTACTTATGTAAATAGTCAACATATGTCACTTTAAACAAAGCAGCAAATCTTAATTAAGGAAAACTAAAAGTGGAGCTGGATGGGAAGTTGTGTGAAATGAAATCGAGATGAAGATGAGTACCCGGAGCGGGACTTGAACCCGCACGACCTTGCAGTCACAAGATTTTAAGTCTTGCGTGTCTACCATTTCACCACCCGGGTAAATAAAATTAAGAAATAATGGAGCGGGAAACGAGACTCGAACTCGCGACCCCGACCTTGGCAAGGTCGTGCTCTACCAACTGAGCTATTCCCGCATTTGGTGTTGCTTTTCTTCAGAAGCGTCGCAAAGGTATATTTTTATTTTTAATTTCAAAACTATTTGAAAAAAAATTATTCATTATTTCCTGAAACGTTGCTGCCATCCCATAGCAAGAACTCTTTTAAGAATCCGGAGATGTCCCCATTCAGCACAGCATCCGTATTATTATTGGTAAATCCTGTTCGGTGATCCTTTACTCTACGATCATCTAATACATAAGACCTGATCTGACTGCCCCATTCATTCTTCATCTTTCCTGCCTCCACAGCGTCCTTTTCAGCTTGTTGTTTCTCCAATTCTTTTTCATAAATACGAGATTTGAGTAACACAAGTGCTTTCTCTCTATTCTGAATCTGGCTACGCTCTTGTTGGCATTCCGCTACCAATCCTGTTGGTAAATGCCGAACACGCACTGCAGACTCCGTCTTATTGACGTGCTGACCTCCTGCCCCACTCGCTCTGAATGTATCCCATTCCAGATCTGCCGGATTTAAAGTAATTTCTATTCTATCATCCACCATTGGATGGACGAAGACAGAAGCAAAGGAGGTCATTCGTTTACCTTGAGAGTTGTAAGGGCTAACACGGACCAATCTATGGACGCCATTTTCACCTTTGAGCAAGCCGTAAGCAAGGTCTCCGGTTATTTCGAGCGCAACTGATTTTATGCCAACCACATCACCTTCGGTGATGCTCAATTCAGAAACTTTAAAGCCATTTTTTTCTGCATACATCAGATACATTCGCATGAGCATAGCTGCCCAGTCACAAGCCTCTGTACCACCGGCACCTGCATTGATCTCGAGAATGGCATTAAGTTCGTCTTCTTGTTTGGTGATCGTACTCTTAAATTCCATCTCGTCGATAAGACCCATGGCGATTTGATACATTTCATCAACTTCGCCATCAGTCATCGCATCTTCCCGGTATAGTTCCAATGCGACTGAAGCCTCATCTACTGCAAGTGAGCCGTTTTTAAACTTATCGACCCAAGTCTGGTGTGACTTGAGTTCTTTTAAGGTCGCTTCCGCCTTTTTTGGATCGTCCCAGAAGTTTCCTGCTAAAGATTCCTGGGTCTTATCCTCTATTTCGTGAATTCGTTGATCGACGTCAAAGATACCTCCTTAGGGAAGCCAATCTGTCCTGCAGATCTTTAAGCTGTTCGATAGTCATTGCTGATTAAAGTTTAATGGTTAAAAATGTGTGTTAGTTAATAGACTCTAGATACTAGAATGCAGTATCCCAAGACTAGGCTGTAAACTTACAATGTTTTATTCTGCTATTTCAATGTAAAATGCCAACTCTGCATTGCTTGGAATGTAATCCGGAATACCTTCCTCACCATAAGCAAGATCTGCAGGGATGAATAGTGTAGCTTTGGTGCCTCTTTTTAAAAGCAGTAATGCTTCATCCCAACCTGGTATGACTAGTCCTGTACCAATGGTAATTGTAAAGGGTGCACCTCGTTCGTAAGAACTATCAAATTTCAGACTATCAGCTGTTGTTAGGCCCAAATAATTTATTTTTATTGCATCTCCAGCTATTATTTGACTCCCTTTGCCTTCTGAATGAGTCAAATAAGATAAGCCACTTGCAGTTCTTTTTAACTCTGGGAGCTTATTTAATTTATAGTTGGCGATATGCTCCTTTAACATAATCTCTATACCTGCTTCTCTGCCTCTTAAGATATTTTTATCTTTTTCAGTTATCACATTTTTGACAACAATTCTATATGTAATTGTCTTCCATCCCAACATCGTAGGTGGTAAATCACTGAATGTATCTATCTTTTCATAGATAAGGATACTGTCCAAAGGCCTCATCAACCCGATTGCATCAAAAACTGGGTTAGGAACTTCCATTAGTGACTCGACAGGGAAAGTAAGTTCAGGTTGATTAGGTATTAATTTAGAGTCCTGTAAAATTGAATCTTTGTGCAATATCATGATATCAAAATAGACGATATCGCCACTCGTCACCATATCACCGTTACCCTTCTTGAACAATTTATAGTCGTAGCCACCTTTTGTAATTCCAGTGACTACTTTGGCTTTCGAACTTGATTTATTTTTCTTTTGCGCTTCAATTCCATTACAAATCAAAAAGAAGGAAAGCAATACAAATAAATAATCTATAATTTTCATAACATTGATTTTATAAATAAGCCCTTACTTGCAGAAGTAAGGGCTTAAGGTTTTTTTATTATTAGTTCAATTTATTTAATTGACTCTATATAGAAAGCAAGTTCAGCATCCGGTGGAATCATATCCTGAATACCTTGTTTACCATAAGCAAGATTGCCAGGTATAAAGAAGGTAGCTTTATCGCCTTTTTTCATTAGTAATAATGCCTCTTCCCATCCTTGAATTACTCTACCAGCTCCTACAGGAAAACTGAATGCTGTTCCTTTTGCGTAAGATGCATCGAATTTTTTAGCATCAGCTACTGTTGCACCATAATAGTACACTTTCGCAGTTTCACCTTTTTGAGTAGTTGGCCCTGAACCTTCAGTATGCATAACATATTTTAGTCCTGTTGCTGTCGTTTTGAGGTCTTTAATAGTACCTGCTTTATAGTCAGCAATATCTTTTTGTATCAACTTCTCAACTGCAGGTTCCATATCTCTAACAACCTTTTTCTCAGATTCACCTACGACGTTTTTCACCTTAATGGTATAAGTTATCTCTTTCCACTCTTTCATGTTTGGAGGAAAATTCTCTTTAGGCATTGTGTCGATTCTCTCTCGAATTACGATGCTATCGCCCTTTCTCATCAATTTCAAAGCATCAACTACAGGATTGGGTGATGTCATCAATGAATCTGGAGGCATTAAAAATTCCGGCTGCTGTGGGCTTGATTTAGAATCCTGAAGCACTGAATCTTTATGCATGATCACCATATCAAAGAATACAAGATCATTGGTTTTGATTATTTCACCTTCACCTGTTTTGAATAATGTGTAGGAATAACCATTTTTGGATACACCGCCATTTTCATCTTTTTTGCAAGAAATGATGCTTACTGAAAGAAGCAACAATATAAAAAATGATAAATTTTTCATAGAATAGATTAAAATTATGTTTAATATGAATTAATAATTTCTGTTTTGTACTTTTCCGTTGCTTCCTCAAAAGTGCTGATGACAGTCTTCAAACTACTATATAAAGCACCTCCTGAAGCATTCTTGTGACCTCCACCTCTAAAATATTCTTTCGCCATTTTCTCAACTGAAAAATCACCTTTTGATCGAAGTGACACCTTAACTATACTTGGTTGCTCGGAAATAAAACCGGCTATATTAACAATATCAAGTCTTAAAAGATAATTTACAATACCTTCAGTATCACCACGTTGAATATTGAAATCCATATAGTCCTTTTTAGACAAATAGATCAATCCTGCCTTTCTATCAGGATATATGTTCATTCTGTTTGACAAGCAATGACCAAGTAATCGTAATGATTTCTCAGGCATATGATTATAAAGCATGTCCTGAACATGTGCGATATCACCTCCTTGGGAAATGATCTCACCCGCATTTTTGAATGTATTCGGGCTTATGCTGTATTTAAAAGATCCTGTATCAGTGATCATGCCCACCAACAATGCCTCAAGTCCATGAATAGTAATAGCGCTCAACCAGCCGGCCCCCTTAAAAACCTCATACAAAAGTTCACAAGTAGAACTTATCTCAGGTTCAGAAATCAGGACATCAGCAAACCCATCCGGATAAAGGTGGTGATCTATCATAACCTTAGTGGCATCCGACACTCGAATTGCCTCTCCGATCTTATCCACGCGCTCTAGTGAATTGTAATCAAGACAAAAAATAACTTCTGCAGATTTAATAAGTTCTAAACTTTTATCCTGCTCTCTATCATACACATAGATCTCACCAGAGCCATGCAGCCATGAGAGATCATCAGGAAAATCTGATGGGACGACAACATTAACAACATGAAGGTGGGCGTCCAAAACAGATTTTAAGGCTAAGCAAGATCCAATAGCATCACCATCAGGATTTCTGTGCGAAGTTATCACTATGTTCTTTTGAACATTGAGACAATTGATTAGATCTTGTATTTCTTTCATAAAAATCTATGATTAGCAAAGGAAGTAAGACGATACAAAGGGATAAATTGTTTAAAATCTGTTATGAAAATTAATATTCCCTATCTTTTTAAGCTCCCAATTTGCTAAGCCGCCGCAAAAGTCGCTTTTTTTCTATATATAAAAAAATAAAAATGAATGAAAAACGAAAGCTTTTCTGCCTAAAATAAATTTTTATATACTTTTGTGGGATAATACAAACTAATTTAAAATAACTTATTAAAAATGGCGAACAACCGAACATTCACAATGATCAAACCTGATGCTGTGCAGGATGGACATATTGGAGCGATCTTATCACACATTAATCAGGCTGGTTTCAGGATCGTTGCGATGAAATTAACGAGACTTTCACAAAGCACTGCAGGGAAATTTTATGAAGTACATAAAGAAAGACCTTTTTATGGTGAACTTGTAGATTTTATGTCTTCTGGAGCAATAGTAGCTGCCATTCTTGAAAAAGAAAATGCTGTAGAAGATTTTAGAAAACTTATCGGCGCAACTAATCCTGCTCAAGCTGAAGCTGGCACTATCAGAGCATTATTCGCTAGAAGCGTAGGAGAAAATGCAGTACATGGTTCTGACTCAGACGAAAATGCTGCTTTGGAAAGCGCATTTCATTTCGCAGGAACAGAAGAATATTAATATATGAATAAGGCCATTAAAAGCTTCTTTAAAAGAAAGATAGTTGAAAATGTGCTTCTTATATTTATTTTATTAGGGGTAATTATTACGGTATTTACCCCTAATCTTCCTTTTATACAACGCAGTGCTGATTTGGCAAATCAATCCATGATGATTTATCTTGCGTTTGGAATGTTCTTTCTAATAGTCGATCAGACTAGATTGATGATTATCACAATGATCAGTGCTGCAATCTTCGCTTTTTTCCTAAAGGAATCCACTAATTCCAGAATTAAATATGCAGCAGTCAATTCCTCTGAAAAATTTAAAATTTCACTGATTAACCTCTCCTCAATAGATTCTGATCCTTCAAAAGTAATCCGGAATATAGCAAAGAAAAATTTTGATTTGCTGGTATTTCAGGAATATACACCAAACTGGAAGTCGCTTATTGAAGATAATCTGAATACTAGTTACCCATTCAAAATCAGTATTCCAAGGATCGATGTTTATGGTCTTAATGTCTACAGTAGATATCCTATTCTAAAACAAGATACTTTGTATTGTGAGGAAATTCCAATTCTGCGATTGGAGGTCTTTAAAAACAATCAAAGGTTTATCATTTTGACGGCATATTTCCCACCACCAATTAATAACTTATCGAAAAAAATTAATCAGGATGAGTTAAATTTAATCGCACAAAGCATAAAAGACTTGGACGAACCAGTAATAGTGGCCGGTGTTTTCAATATAGTACCATGGTCACCTGAGATCCAATCTTTTAAAGATAAGGGCGACTTGATCGATAGCAGAAGTGGCTATATTCCCAGCATGGATAAGAATTCAGGTGGAATCTTCGGCAAACCGGTTACTCATATTTTTTATAAACCAGCATTAGAATGCACCAACTTCAATATAAGCAGAGCCGATAACGATGAATATGGCATAGAGGCATTCTTCCAACTTCAGGAAAATAAATAGCTTCAGGGAATATTCTAACACTGCCATTTACCTTTTCATTACTCTAAGAAATTCAAATAAGTGATTTAAAAAATTTATTTGTTAATATTTTAAAACATCTAAACTTTAAGGACAAAAATGTATTAATAGAGTGATTTCTTTTTATATAATTTATGCATCTTTGCGAAATCTTTCAAATAACGGATAATATATTTTTCATGATCATATTATATTTCTTTTTAGCACATTGGTTTTTATCCCTATTTACTCAAACCTTTTTTTTACATCGATATTCATCCCATAAGATGTTTAAGATGACACCTTTTTGGGAAAAATTCTTCTATCTATTTACATTTATTTCACAAGGAGCATCTTTTCTAAATCCAAGAGCATATGCCATCATGCATAGGATGCATCATGCATATAGTGATACAGAAAAAGACCCACATTCACCCCATTTCTTTCACGATGTGTTCTCTATGATGTGGAAAACAAAAAGCATTTATGCTGATTTCGTTAATAGACTTAAAGAGCCTGAAGCAGAATTTAAAGGCAACTATCCTACTTGGGCGCTTGTAGATCGAATAGGTGACGACTGGAAGACAAGAATTGGATTTGGCATCATATACACGGCAATTTATGTTGGGTACGCTACTAGTCCATGGTTATTTCTCCTGCTTCCAATCCATTATCTGATGGGACCGATGCACGGCGCTTTGGTCAATTGGTGTGGTCATAAATATGGATATAGCAACTATGACAATGGTGACAAATCAAAAAACACAACACCTTGGGGATTTCTAATGTTGGGAGAATTATTCCAAAACAATCATCATAAGTTCCCTAATAGCCCTAAGTTCGCAAGTAAGTGGTACGAGATTGATCCTACATACTACATGATGCTAGCGCTAGATCGTATAAGAGTTATAAAAATTCGTAAAAAATAATTGGCTGCTATTTAATGCCTAACTATCATTCTATTTATAATTTATTAAAATATAATGATAAAAATGTGACCTAAGCATGTTTTAGCGTCTTAAATATTAAGAACAGAAAAGGAATATACTCCAGGTTCAATCCTGAGTATTTATTTTTTTGGGGTAGTAAAGTGTTAGTTTAGCCGGTTCATTTTGGACCGGCTTTTTTTTTATTTTTTAAAAAATCTAGCTACAACCCAACCTCCATTTACAGTATGCTGCAAATAAGTCAAACCTAACTCAGCTGATGCATGACTTATATCATCAAGATTTGATTCAAAGAAACCAGAGAAAAGTATTGTTCCACCACTTTTCAAACTCCTGGCCAGCTCAAATAGACTATCTAAAATTACGTTTGCAGTAATATTGGCCAGGATAACATCAAAGACCATATCTACCGGGATCATTTCCTTGCCACCAAGTGCAGGTTTGGCATTTGAAATGTTGTTCAATTCAAAGTTCTCAATCATATTGTCATAAGAAGGAGGTTCTATATCTATTGCCAGGATGTCGCTTGCACCTTTTATGGAGGCAAAAATAGCTAACAAACCCGTCCCACTTCCAAAATCAAGAACCTTTTTATGCTTCATATCGAGGTTATTCATTTGGACGATCATTCCATGCGTCGTATAATGATGACCGGTGCCAAAAGCCATTTTAGGAGATAGTACAATCCTTTGGCCTAATATCTTCGTATTTTCGTGAAATGGTGCAATGATCGTGCAGATATTTTCCACAAATACAGGATCAAAATTAGATTCCCATTCCTTGTTCCAATCTTTATCGGGCAGGCTTATTATTGTATAGCTCACATTGTATGATTCTGAAATATCTTTTAGATCGTGAATAACAGTAGTATCAAGCAAACTTCTTTCGATGTATGCCAAAAGTTCTGTTCCATCTTCCATGAAACTATTAAAAGGCAATTCTGATAATAAAGCTACCAGAACATCACTCTCCATCTCATTCAAAACGAATCTGGCCTCAAGCCATCTGCCGCTATTTTCCATATAACTCCATATTATAAGCCCTTAAAGTATTTTTCATAAGTGCCACTATTGTCATCAATCCAATTCCTCCGGGCACAGGGGTTATCCAGGAGGCTATATCTTTAACTTGATCAGTATCTACATCACCAACAAGTCGACTGCCAGATTTTGAATGCTCATCCTCTACCCTATTTATGCCAACATCAAAAATCACTGCACCTGTTTTAACCATATCCGCTGTTACAAATTTCGGAATCCCAATAGCGGCTACAATAATATCAGAACCCAGCAATTCATTCCTGATGTTTTTACTGCGACTGTGGAGTAATGTAACAGTGCAATTGCCATAAGGCGCCTTTCTGGAAAGAAGCAAGGACATAGGCGTACCTACTATGTCACTTCGACCCAGCACTGCAACTTTCTTTCCGGAAGTTTCCAAATTAAGCCTCTCTATTAGTAAAATTATCCCATATGGAGTGGCAGGCAAAAAAGAAGGTAGACCTAATGCCATTTTTCCAAAATTCATAGGATGAAATCCATCGACGTCTTTCATTGGATCAATTTCCAATAATAGATCTTGGCTATTTAAATGGGCGGGAATGGGTAACTGTAATATAAAACCATCGACAGACTTATCGCTATTTAAATTTGCAATCACTTCCTTGATTGCTTCTTGACTAATGTCAGACTCAAAATGAAGCAAAGTGGATTTTATACCCAATTCATCGCAAGTTTTTACTTTATTCTTAACATACGCTTTACTCGCAGGGTTATCGCCAACCATGATAGCCACGAGATGAGGCGGTCTTTTGCCAGAAAGCAATATTTCATCAACCTCTCTTTTAATTTCACCTTTAATCTCCTTGCTGATAGATCTAACATCCATTACTGCCATAATAACTCGTAAGTTTTACTAAATAAAAATAAAAAGTCAAATATAAATCATTTTAAGTGTCAGACAAATTTTGAATCTTTTGATCTCTAATTAGTGCTGATTAATAAAATATAGTTTTATATTTTATTAAAACAAAACTCCCAAGATAAAATTGACCAATTGAACAAAGCGCAATTATTCGTGTTAAAACACCTTAAATATATAAAATGGAAAAAATCTTTTATTCTGATGCTTTGATAAGATTCTCAGACTGTGACCCACTTGGGCATTTGAACAATATGAGATACCTGGATTACTTTCTTAATGCAAGAGAAGATCAATTAATAAAGTTTGCTAATTTTGATATCTATGCACATTCAAAAGCGACAGGTCAAATTTGGGTGATGTTTCAGAACAAGATCACTTATCTAAGACCTGTATTCTACACAGAAGTAGTACTCATCACCAGTCAAGTGATCAAAGTTACAGACAAATCAATTCATGTAGAGATGCAGATGAAAGATAAGAAAAGTGGAGAGCTGAAAGCAGTATTATGGATGATCGCAGTATATATAGATATGAGAGCAAATAAGAGTGTATCTCATCCACCTGATATTGCAAAAATGCTTAATGAATTATATTTGCCTGTTACTGAACCAAGTTTTGATGATCGTGTCAAAAATCTTCAATACAACAAAATTTAGTCTATAGATGGTCCAAAATAAAGCAGTAATTTTTATTTTCATTCTTTGCATACCTCTGTTATTGATAGGGCAAGATATCAAGATTGATTACAGCAATCCTGATAACTGGGCAGCTCTACCGGACAAAATAGATAATGCAGATTTGGTCCCTGGCAATTATACTACAGATAAACAGCCTGATAGTCAGGTGGATGTTTTTTTTCTATATCCCACTTCTTTCTCGAACAAGAGTGACATTATGATATGGAATGCCGCCATAGATGACAAAGAAGTTAATCAAGATACGGATGAACGGTCTATAAAAAATCAGGCATCTATCTTCAATCAAGTTGGTAAAATATATGCACCCAGATACCGTCAAGCGAATTATGCTGCATATTTTGATGAAGATAAAATTAGAAGTCAGCAAGCTTTCGACTTTGCTTATGCTGATGTAGTGGACGCATTTGAATATTATATAAATCACTATAATAAGGGCAGGCCATTTATAATAGCCTCTCACAGTCAAGGCTCTACACATTCTATGCGTTTGATAAAAGAATATATTGAAAACACTAAATTAGCAAAACAATTGGTGGTTGCTTATGTAGTAGGAATGCCAGTGCCGGCATCATATTTAAACACGCCACCATGTCTTAGTCCAGGGCAAACCGGTTGTATTTGTTCATGGAGAACATATTTAGATAAATATGAACCAGATCACGTTGCATCAGAAGAAAAAATGATTTCGACGAATCCTATTACATGGGATCAATCATCGGGATTCTCAAATAAGAAAGATCATAAAGGTTCAGTTCTTTTCGATTTCGACAAAGGAATATATCCCAAAATCATGAGAGCTGAGCTACATGGCAATATTTTATGGATAAAAAAACCGGATATAAAAGGAAAGATTTTACTTCAAAGGAAAAATTACCATATAGGAGATTTTAACCTTTTTAGTAAAAATGTCCAGGAAAACGCCAAATTAAGAGTTGATAACTACCTAAATCAAAATAACTCAAGCTCGAATTAAAAATATATTTACTTAAGTTTCGGAGTTGATTATACCATTGATAATCAATAGTATAAATATATAGCTATTAAAACATATAATGATCTAAGGTATTGATTGCTAAATAGTTAATTAAATTTTAGATTTTATTCGATTTATTTAAATGGGTTCATTTGCTGAGCTCAACCATCGAAGTTTCCCCGCCGTCATTGCACTTTGTCGGGCAAGCCCGCCTTCCTTGCTCTTTGTCGGGCAAGCCCGCCGTCGTTGCACTTTGTCGGTCAAGCTTCTGACTTCTAATTTCTAATTTCCACCTTAGATTGAGTAAAAACATGGCTTTTAGAATATATTTATACCGCCGAAACTTTAGTATATTTATTTCAGTAGAAGGCTCTTTCATTTGTAAAAAATGATGGAAAGAATTTTATAAATAATCTGATAGAAATATAACCTATAAGGCCTCCATAGAGAAAGCCACATAGAACATCTAGAGGATAATGAACACCTACATATACCTGAGCAAAACCTATAGAGAGCGCCCATAATATCCATAACCATTTCAAACGAGGTGCTTTTCTTCCAAGTAAATAAAATAAAAAAACTGCTATGGCCATATGATTTGCAGCATGTGTAGATATAAAACCGTACTTGCCTCCACAAGGAATTAACAGGTCGAGTCTTGGATCATTTTCATACATATAACATGGTCGAGGGCGTTCAATTTGCTTTTTAAATAAATGGACACTTGTATAGTCACATAGACCTACTGTAAAACCAATTATTAACAAAGGAATCCAGAACTTCAACTTCCATTTTTTTATAAAAATTCCTAGTATTAAAATATATAATGGAAGCCAGAAAATAGGGATTCTTAAATAAGGGATAATGGCATTCCCTATCGAAGAATGTAAGTTTCTATGAATCCAAAATAAAATCTCAGAATCTATAGATTGTAAATTTGATATAAAAGTTAATAAAACGATTAACATTGGTATAATTTATCCTAATTGACTGGTAAATGTAAAGAAATTCAACTTTGAAGTATGGATTTCAAGTAACTTTGAAGCATAATAAAATTTAGAAGTAAGTACCTGCATGAAAGTAATATTCTTTGGCACCACAGATTTCGCTGTAGCATCACTAGATCAATTAATCAAAGACGGAGTAGATATAGTCGGAGTAGTAACTACCCCTGACAAACCTGGTGGAAGAGGTTTAAAAGAAATGATCAGCTCTGAAATATACAAATACGCTTCAGGGACGAATCTAAAAATATACCAACCCAAAAATCTCAAGAGCCCAATTTTTCTAAAAAAAATAAATAAGCTTAATGCAGATTTATTTATAGTTGTAGCATTCAGGATGATGCCTGCCATACTCTGGGAGATTCCAAAGTTGGGTACTATTAATCTTCATGGGTCCCTCCTACCTGCTTATCGCGGCGCAGCCCCTATTAATTGGGCAATTATAAATGGTGAGAAGGTGACTGGAATTACCATTTTCTTTCTCGATAAAAAAATTGATACTGGAAAAGTAATCCATCAAAAAGAAGTTGAAATATCTGAAGAAGATAACTTTGGAAGCCTCTACGATAAACTGAAGCATATTGGTGCCAATGAGCTAAGCAAAATAACTGTAAATCTTTTAAATGGTCCTTTAGAAGGTATAAAACAAAATGAAAACCTGGTCAGCCATGCTCCAAAACTAAATAAGGAAAATACTGAGATAGACTTTAATAAAAATGCCATTCAAATTGTAAATCTTTGCAGAGGATTGGACCCATATCCTACAGCATGGTTTACTTTCGATGGATTAAAAATGAAAGTATTTAGATGCACTGAAAGTTTTGAACACGTAAATAATGCACAATGGGAATCTGATTATAAAACCTTCTTGAGAATGAGTTGCGCTAATGGCGCTGTCAACCTTGAGGACGTGCAGATGGAAGGTAAAAAAAGGATGTTGATTAAGGAGTTTCTAAATGGATATGGTCAAAAGTTGAAAAAATTACAAATGAACAACCTGTCAGACACTTAACCTCTAACTGCTTTATCGACTACAGCAATGGTTCTGAATATTTTATTTATTGCCTCCGCAAAATACTCAAAGTTAGTTGGGACTTTTTCTGCATTATTAGGTTCTACATAAGTAATAATCATATTTTCATTTGGAACATTAAGATTATTGCTTCTCAATAGACTAAATGAAACGGTAAATATATACAAAGCAATCACTGAAATAGAGGCAGTTCTAATTGTAAATTTCTTCATTTTAAAATATTTCTTGTATAACGTATACAAAGCAGAATTAGTTACAATCCCTCACACATTTTCCGGACTTATTTATATATATCCATTTGCCTTGGTAAAAAACTCTTGCTGTTCCATTTTTAAATGGTTTAGCTGCTTCATACTCACAAGAGATCACTTCTACACCTTCTTTGTTGATAAAACCATATTTTCCATTTTTTTCAACGCAGGCAAAGCCTTCAATAAAATTATTTACTTGACCATATTTTAGATCAATAACACTTACACCACTCTTGTTGATAAAGCCCCATTTATTATTTTTTTCCACTCCCGCTAATCCGTCTTTAAATGACCAGGCATTATCAAATTGACAGGCAATTGCCTCTACACCTTTTTTATTTACAAATCCCCATTTACCATTTTTTCGGACTCCGGCCAATCCATCAGCAAAATCTGTCACTACATCATAATTAAAAGGGACTACAGTATTGCCGGTACTACCAATAAAGCCCCATTTTCCATCCTTCTTAACTCCGGCTAATCCCTTAGAAAAACCGAAGATCTCATTGTACTTAGGTTTGATGACCTCTTCACCGGATGTATTTACAAATCCCCATTTACCATTTTCATTAACAGGAGCTAATCCGTTATTAAAATTAAGGATATCATTGTACTTTGGCTTAACTATAATTTTACCTTCTTTTGAAATAAATCCAATAAGATTTTTATACCTATATGGAGCTATAAGTCCAATGTATGGACTTAGGATTTCAATCTTACTTAGATCAACAGCATTAGCAGCTTCTTTTTCTTTCTCTTCCTGCCTTTTTTTCTTTAATGCTTCAAGTTCTTTAATTTTAGCAAGCTTGGCTTTTTCAAGATCTTCTAGATTCAAAGTAGAATCAGCAGATATGAGAGAATCAGCTGTTGCTACCTCAATTGAATTTATTTCTTGAGCAAGATTTTCATTTATTTCGGCTTTTTCAATTGTAGGCGTATCAATCTGAGTTATTACAATATCATTTTTCTGAGATTTGATTAAAGCATCGTAAAGAAAATATCCACCAACAAGAAAACCTATCACTAATAATGATGGTAGAAACCACTTATTCTTTTTGCCAATTGTTTGATCCTGTTCAATATTATCCCCTTCTATTGCAAATTCCTTTTCTTTTGGTTTATTTGAGATTGGAATAGGACGAACCACTATTTTGTTAGCTTTATCTTGTAGCAAATCTGAAGCTGGAAGAGCATTCTTTTCAACTGGCTTGTTTTCAGTTGCAGAACTTACCTTATCTTCAATTAGTTCTGGCTTATGAACGGGTTCGATTTTGTCACCAATATCTTTTGATTTATCCCCGTTATTAATTTCTTTATCACCGTCTTGCTTTTCTATTAAAATGAACGGCTCGGGCTTTTCAATTACAGGGTTAAGATCACTTCTTGTTGGGCTATCTGAAACTATTTTTTTATCATTCTTTTCGATTCTTATGTTTGTTGTCTTAACCACAGGCACTTTTGACACGGTAGGTTCGGTATCTGATTTAGTTACACCTAACCTATCCCATACGGCTTGAGCCCTATCTTCCAGAGAAATCACACCACTTTTACTCTCATCATTTTCTGTAACAATGACAGTAGAAACTGAAAGAGTTTCATCCTCAATTTTGTCTGCCTTAATATTATCGGAATTTTTTAAATCTGAAGTTTCATTTAATTCCAGCGAGGGTTGTCCAGGATCAGATATTAGGTTAGCACCTTCACTTATTTTATCAGTTTGATCATCTTCCTTGATTAAAGCGTTAATAGGCCTCGCAGTTGGAAAAGGTTTTATTTTCTTAGGTGCAATATTATCCGTTTTGGGATCATCAACCTTGCCCGATATTGATAAATCTTCAATGTTCGTCATCAGAGCCTCTTTGTCAACTGAAAAGAGATCATCTTCTGTCAATTGATCCTTCTTTCTAAATTCACCTCCATCCAATTCTTCGAGCATACTTTCCAATAAAGGAAATCTTTCTTTCGGATTTTTGGCAGTAGCCGCTTGTATGATGCTATTTAGTTTTAAGGAAGCTTTTTCTACAAATGGCAATGGCTCATTGAGAATTCTAAGTCTTATTTCATCGACATCAGCATTTTTAGCATCATAAGGGTCTCTCCCTGATAAAAGCGTATAAATAGTAACTCCTAAAGTGTAGATATCTGATGACTGAGAAATAGGGCCGATATGTTGTATTTGCTCAGGACTTAGAAACAAAATATCATCCGCATCAACGTTTTCAGGGAAAAGTTCGCTTTCAAAATAAGCTCCCTTAAAATCACATATCTTTAATTTGCCCTTTGGGTCTATGATCAAATTTCCCGGTTTCAACAATCCATGAACAATGCCCTTTCTATGCGTCTCAATAAGTGCAGGAATAATAGATTTAAGCCATTCTGTCACTTGTTTCTCCGGGATGCTACCAAAATTCTGGATATACTCTTGCATATTATAACCTTCCAGATATTCCATCATAATCTGATAGGTGTTGTCTTCATCGTTATGAACTATGTCAAGGACTTTTCTGACACTAGCATGCTTAATTTGCATACCAATACGTGCTTCCTTAATGAGTTGGTCCTGAAAGAATTTGTTTCGTTCATATTCAGGTTTCAAAACTTTGACTGCCACTTTCTTGTCGGTATCCAACTCCATGCAATAGACCTTGGTATATTTACCAACTCCAAGTTGTACTATTCTGTAGTTTTGATTTTTGATCACCTGCCTAATAATTAATTTTGATGGGGTTTATTCTACTAATGCTCCTCCGGTACATCTAATGATGCGACCAGGAAATTGTTCTATAATTCTATAATCATGAGTTGCGAATAACACAGCTGTACCTGAAGCACACAATGCTTGAAGTAACTTCACAATTTCGTCTGAGGTATCAGGGTCCAAATTTCCAGTAGGTTCATCAGCAATGATTAATTCAGGATGGTTGAGCAAAGCTCTTGCAATTGCTACTCTCTGTTGTTCACCACCGGATAATTCATGAATTCTTTTATGAGCAATAAAAGGTAAATTAACTGAAGCAAGAACATCTTCAATTCTTTTCTTCATAAGGTTTTTATCTTTCCAGGCAGTGGCTTTGAGCACAAAAAGTAGATTTTCTTCCACGTTTCTGTCTGCAAGTAGATTAAAATCCTGAAAAATCATGCCCATTTTTCTTCTTAAGTAAGGAATTTGTTTGGTTTTCAGAGTTGACAAATTATAGCCAACAACCTCTCCTTTTCCATTTTTCAATGGAAGTTCTCCATATATGGTTTTAAGAAAGCTCGATTTTCCGGAACCAGTCTTACCTATTAAATAACAAAATTCTCCAGGGTTAATCTGTAGTTTAACATTATTTAAGATTAAAAAGCGATTTTGATAAATGTCTGCTTCATCAAACGCAAGCAATGACCCTGTCATATTATTTAAGATTTCTTAGCTTCATTTTAATAAAACTCAAATGTAAACAAATTTGCATATATTATATATGTAAATAAAAGATTATTTTTAATATATAACACATTGAACATCTTGACGTCCAAGTATCATTGTTGGCTTCTGTAGATTGAATCTCCAGAGATTATTATATCTTCCTTACCAAGAATACGTGTTCTTGATGATGCATAACCGTCGATATCCTTCTGGGCGCGAATGTAGATGTAGCCGGATGATTCTTGCTTCCTTAAAAACTCATCCTCAGCTGATTTGTCCTTTTTAAGGACTAATGATAAGCCGGACAAACCGCAAATAATAAGTAGTATTGCCGGCAAAAGATCTTTCATGGGTATAACTTAATAATGAATAAAATCTGAATTGCTTCAGAAATAATAATGCTATTTCAATAAATTGAGATCGCTAATAGACAAAGATATACATATTATGTTTATTCTTAATATAAAAACTCATTTTTCTGTAAATATTATTTAGCTAACTTTACGAAAAATAAAATCTGATGAAATTATTTACATCATTCTTTGCATTTTCAATTCTTTTATGCACCGTTTTAAATGCCCAGACATACGCTGAAGGCTGCAACGGTTTTAGATACGCATACGAAGTCTTCGATAATTACGACATGGAAACAGTCAAATATGCGACAACAATTCCTGAAAATTCGGATCTATTTGTCGACATATATCAACCAAAAAATGATAATGTAAGTAAAAGGCCTTTAGTAATTCTGGCTCACGGAGGTTCCTTCATTGCAGGAAACAAATCTGATATGTTGCCATTCTGTGAGTATTTTGTTAAAAGAGGATTTGTAGTTGCTTCCATTCAATATAGATTGCTGGCTGCTTTTCCAACGCAATCAGCTTTTACTGCGGCTGCTTTTAAAGCTGTTTCAGATATGAAAGGTGCATATAGATTTTTCAAATCTGATGCTGCGAACGCAAACTCCTATAAGGTAGATACTACTAAAATTTTCGTAGGGGGACTTTCAGCCGGCGCTATTACTGCTTTGCATGCCACTTATCTTGATACAAACGATAACCTTGAACCCAACATCAGAACACTTGTCATGGCAAATGGCGGCTTTAAAGGAAATACCGGGGATGCAGAGAATAAAACACATATAGAAGATGATATTTTTGCCACCATTAATATGTCAGGAGCTTTAATTTCAAAAGGATTACTTTCTTCGGATGATCCAATGCTTATGAGCTACCATGGGGATATGGATGATGTAGTGCCTGTTGATTCTAATTCTGTTTTTGGTCTGATTTACTTATATGGCTCAAGAACCATTCATAAAGAAGCTCAGGAGAAAGGAATTCCAAACACCCTTACTCTTGCTCCTGGTGGCCTTCATACTGATATATATACTGAACCTAAATATATTCCTTATCTGACTCAATTTCTTTTGAATAGCACAAATTTATATTATCCAAGGTTGTGTGGCACTTCAGCTTCGAATAAATCAGTTGAAAAAGTAGATATAGTTACAAGAATGTATCCTAATCCTGCTTCAAATCACGTTAACTTTGAGTTTAAATCTATGATAGATGAAGTTTGGGTATTAAATACCATGGGAGAATTGGTCTTTAGAAAAACAGTCAAGAGTGATTATTTAACTTTAACAGCCTCTGAATTAGCTTCTGGAAATTATTTTCTGGTGCCGATCATCGGCCAAAGTGGATACAGATCAATTCCATTTACAATTGTAAAATAAAATCGATTATTTTGTAAATCCTTCGTACAACCAATCAGCAAGGGATTGTCTGTTTTCCGATTTCAAAAAGCGTTTCTGATCATTAACATTCTGAATATTCCCTAATTCAACGAATAAGGCAGGCGGTGCAGAATATTTAACTACATAAAGATCACGGCTTTTGACGGTACCTGTATATTTTCTATTTCCTTGTTCTTCATACTTCTTTTCAAATACTGCTTGGGTATTTGTGGCCATTTCTAACCCTTTTTTTGAGCCTTCAGCATAATAAAAGTGCGCGTCCAGCTCCAGACCCTGAGATCTTGAATCCACATGAATGCTTATAAACCGTTGGTCCTTAATTCCTTTTACTTTGTATTTATAGTATAGATTATTAATAATCTCTACCCTTGTCCTTAGTCTTTTAATTTGATTAAGCGGAATAGGGAGCTTGCCGGCGTGAAGATCATCTTTGTCGCACAATAAAAAGTCATCGTCACGAATCCCATCGTTCGGGTCATAGACAATGAAGTGTACAATACCACCATGTTGGATGATTTTTCGGCCCAACCTTAACGCAACATCATATGCATATTCATCCTCACAACAAATGTTGTCATCTATCTTGACCATAGCCCCGGGATCAGGTCCTCCATGGCCACTTTTAATATAAAATACTTTCCCCTTTAACCTTTCGTCAAACATTTCCACATTTTGATAATTGGATCCAAACAAAGGGATAGAGGTGAATTTTCCCTGAGTAGTGATTGGCTCTACATCTTCATCTTCTGATTTATTGGATATTGGAGGTTTAACAGGAGCTGCCGGTTTGTCATCTTTGTTGATCAGGACCTGCGGAGGTAAATTTTGCTTTTCATTACCACAATTGTAGATATGATGCGGAATCCAAAGCAATTTATCATTCAAAAAATAATTTACTTTGATTTTACTGGTCATAAGCCATTTATTATAATTTTCAACCTCGATTGCCTTAACCAGGTCAAATATTTTAATTGTAGTCCTTATAGACCTGTTATCATACTTATATATCTTAATAGGTAGCTTATATTCCTTATTGAGATTTAATGGGTCTCCGGTTTTTAGTTGATTGATTCTGTAGAATTCAGAGATATTACAAGAGTACTTTTCTAGATCAAATCTTCTTAACAATGCCAGAGCCCCCTCTCCTTTTGCTAGTTTTGTGGTTGCATAAGTTTGCCCATAGACATCACAGATAGTCATCAGACACATCAAAACTGAAAATATCCTGTACAATTTTAAACTCAAATCTTTAGCTTCAAAGCACAAATATATTATAATATAATATAATGTATTGATTATCCAAGGAATAATTTAATTTTCCCTTTGAAATTTATCATAGATTTGATCTTCTAACATGAATCAAAAACAGTGAATAAGATATTTATACTCGTCAAAAAAGACCTAACATCAGAGCTCAGAAATGCCCATTCAATTAGCTCAGTAATTCTCTATGTATTTGCCACTGTTTATATTATATATAGTTCATTTATCAATATACAAGCTAATAACTGGAATGTACTTTTCTGGATAGTTTTTTTATTTGTCTCAGTAAATGCTTTGACCAAAAGTTTTGATCAGGAGAATAGCAACAAAGGACTTTATTACTATCAACTCGCTCATCCTGTGTATATTTTTGGAGCTAAAGTAATATACAATATAATCCTTCTGATGATTCTCGGGACACTTACTTTTATAGTTTTTGCATTCATCGCAGGTAATCCTGTACGAGATTTCCCTCTTTTTGCTTTAACGTTGCTATTGGCAAGTATTGGATTCTCTTCAATATTTACTTTTATTTCAGCTTTAGGTGCAAAGTCAGGCAATAGCCATATGTTGACTGCGATATTAGGATTTCCATGCGTGATTCCGGTGTTATTAGAATTACTTAAATTATCAGCGAATTCATTAGCGCTGATCAATGATACTGCCTATACGACGGATATATTGATTCTTGTGAGCATAGACGTAATCTTATTGGCGCTCTCATTTGTACTATTTCCATTTGTTTGGCGAGAATAAACCATTTTGGATATCGTTACATTTTCTAACTTTGTATTTAAAATATAGACTTACAATGGAAAAAAACTGGGTCAAGATTCTTACAGTTTTATTGATATTTTATACGTTTATTGCCGGTATGCTTCGCCCTCTGAATGCAGGAATTATGGAAGTAGACCCCAATAAGACAACGATAGATACTACAATCGACGTTCATGTCAACACCTACAACACACATCTCGATTCCGAATCAAATACTGCCTTCTTGTCTATTGACAGTCTTTATTCTATAAAATGCTCAAAATTCAAGGCTTTAAGCAGTAATGAAGCGGTAATTTCATTTAATATTCCTGCCTTTTTACCTATTGGACAAAAGATCATAGATGCAAGTCTTGTCATTGCAAATAAAAAGGATGGCGGATTTGCAAGGCCTTCTTCAATTATTATCACTCAAGATTCAATAAATATCGCGGCCGGTGAGGTGCTTTGGTCAGTTGATAGAATAAGTAATCTACCAATGGCTGAGGCAAAAGGATTTCCTTTTCGTTTAATTCTGGAAGAAACGATTAGAAATCTTTATTACCATGTGCCTTTTTGGTTTGCAATGATCATCTTATTTAGTACCTCAGTATTTTTTGCAATCAGATCATTACGCACAGGAAGCCGTGAGGATGAATTAAAAGTATATGCTTACAATAGAGTTGGTTTCTTTTATGGCATCATGGGTATAATCACGGGAGCAGTTTGGGCACGTTTTGCATGGGGTCAATATTGGAGTGGTGACATTAAGCAAAATATGACCGCAATAGCATTATTGATATATGCGGCTTATTTTATTTTGTGGAAGTCATTCAAAGATGAAAAAATACAAGCAAGAGTGTCAGGCGTGTTTACCATATTTGCATATGTAGCCATGATTCCACTCATTTTTGTCATACCAAGACTCTATGACAGCTTGCATCCCGGCAATGGTGGCAATCCGGCTTTGGGTGGAGAAGATCTTGACTCGACAATGAGGATGGTATTCTATCCTGGAATAATTGCATTCACACTTTTAGGATTCTGGCTAAGTAATATTTACTATAGAATCAAGCAGTTAGACGACAAAATGAAACAATAAATTGCATAAACAGATTAATTGCAAAATAAAGTTCTGTCAAATGAAAAATATACTATACCTTTATCACTTCAGTAAGGAATAATTTAAACCTAAGAATTTACTATGCTGTTATTTTCTCCCGTGAATCATTTGATTGCGCTTCTATCAGCGAGTAATACCTCGCTTTACGATAATGGCAAAATTTATGTCGTTATCATTGTCATTGCTATAGTACTTGTAGGGTTTTTCCTTTATTTATTTAATCTGGACAAAAAAATAAAATCGTTAGAGAGAAAAATTAATTCAAATGAGTAATAAAAGAGCAAGTTTTTTTGAAAGTGTGAACAAAAACTTTGATAAAGCCGCAACTTTCACAGGCTTACCTAAAGGTCTATTAGACCAGATCAAGGCTTGTAATGCTGTGTATCAAATGAGATTCCCTGTGAAAGTAGGAAATGAATATCAAGTGATAGAAGCATATCGTGTTCAGCATAGTCAGCACAGATTACCAACTAAAGGAGGTATCCGTTATAGTGAGCATGTCAATCAGGATGAAGTAATGGCCCTAGCAGCTTTGATGACATATAAATGTGCTATTGTAGATGTTCCGTTTGGCGGAGCGAAAGGTGGTGTTAGAATTAACCCAAAAGCATATACAGTAAAACAACTTGAGAAAATAACAAGAAGATATACAGCTGAATTAATCCGTAAAAACTTTATTGGCCCTGGTATTGATGTGCCAGCGCCTGATTATGGAACAGGTGCAAGAGAAATGGCCTGGATAGTAGATACTTATACTACTATGAAGCACGGAGAAATAGATGGAGTAGCATGTGTCACAGGTAAGCCTGTCACTCAAAATGGTATCAGAGGTAGAGAAGAAGCTACTGGACGTGGAGTTTTCTACGGAATGAGAGAATTACTCAACAATAAAGAAGATTGCAAAAAATGGGGCATTACTCCAGGTACAGCAGGTAAAACAATTGTATTACAAGGTCTAGGAAATGTTGGTTCTTTCACCGGCAAAATATCTCAGAATGAAGGAGATATGGTGATCATCGCTGTATCTGAATTTGAAGGTGCAATACACAATGAAAAAGGAATCGACATCGCTGAACTTCTCAAACATAGAAAAGAAACAGGTTCGATACTCAATTTTCCAGGAACTAAAATACTTCCTTCCCGTGATGCAGCTTTGGAATTAGAGTGTGATATCTTAGTCCCTGCGGCCTTGGAAAATCAAATCACTTCTGACAACGCTGAAAGAATTAAGGCCAAGATAATTGCCGAAGCGGCTAACGGACCTATCTCAGCTGATGGCGAAGCAATATTATTGAAGATGGGTGTGATCATTATCCCTGATATGTACTTAAATGCAGGAGGGGTTACTGTTTCTTACTTTGAATGGCTTAAAAACCTTTCACACATGCGTTTTGGTAGAATGGAGAAACGATTTGATCACAATACTTATAATAATCTCGTTACGACTATCGAGAATATGACAGGTAAAAAAATAGGGGCACAGGAAAGAGATTTCCTCACTAAAGGTGCTGAAGAAGTGGATTTAGTAAGATCCGGGCTTGAAGAAACCATGATAAATTCATACAACCAGATACGAGAAACCTGGAAACGCAAGAAAGGAGTAGAAGATCTTAGAACTGCAGCATTTATTTGTGCTTTGAATAAGATAAGCAGTGACTATATGGCAATGGGAATATTCCCTTAACAGAAAGAATTTCCCCTTTTCGGCAATTATTATATTTAATATTTTACAAAATAATCTTTTATGATTCATAATCATTCTGATAATAAGTTAGATAAAATAGATCTAAAGATCTTGAAAATCCTGCAAGAGAATAGTAAGATTACTAACCTTGATCTTTCTAAAAAAATAGGACTTTCTCCGGCTCCAACGCTGGAAAGGGTAAAAAAACTTGAATCGACAGGCGTCATCGCAAGCTACCATGCTGCCATTGATACATTGTCATTAGGTTTAAATGTCAAAACATTTGTTCTGGTATCATTGGCTTGGCAGAGAGAAAATGCACTTGATAAATTTCTACTAAAAATCAAAAGTATCTCAGAAATAACTGAATGTTATATCATTACCGGTGAAGCTGATTTCCTAATGAAAATAGTTTGCAAGGATATTCCTTCCTATGAACATATTTTGTTTAAAACGCTAAGTCAAATAGAAGAAATAGAAAGGCTTAAGACATTGATGACGTTGTCCACTGTAAAAGATTCTAAGCTTTTACCATTTGATTATGATTAATTATGGCTATTTTTTATAAAATTGTCTGCCCATCAAATAATTCAATCAGTTATTTGATGGGCACTTTTCATTTAAATCATACTGGTTTCGAACCTATTCTGAACAAAGCTTACGACCTTATAAGTAAGTCCAGCCATTATTATGGGGAGATGGACCTTAATAGCGTTGACCCTATTATTGTAAGCGAGGTATTAAACAATCAGCCCAAAGCCTCTCATAAGATTAAATCACTACTGAATAAGAAACGTAATGCATTTCAAAACAAATTCGGTTTGGATGTAAATCACTTGTCAGAGTTGCCTATATTTTCGATGTTAAATGAATTAACTACGGGCTTGTTTAATGAAAAACTAATAGCAGGATCAATTGATGAAGAATTATTAAAAAAGGCTATTGAAAACAAATTGACACTGGGAGGACTTGAAACTTTTGAGGAGCAGATGCAGATCATGAAGAGCCTGAAAAGTAAGGATATAGAAAAGCAAATAATTGAAATGCTTCACCATCCAAGTAAATTTGGCAGGTCAATGGATAAAGTATTCAAATACTATTTAAAAGGAAAGGCCCGAAAACTGCAAAAAGAAGCAAAAAAAAATACCAAAGGCAATTCTTCAATATTAATAGATAAGAGGAATAAGATCATGACTTCCAGAATTTTGGAAATAATCAAACAAAATGATAAGAACTTTTTTTCAGTCGGAGCCGGTCACTTGAGCGGTTCGACAGGAATCACTACTCTACTCAAAAAACAGGGAATTTTTGTTGAAAAAGTTAAATAAAATATTGATCACCTATAGTATTAGTCGCTACATCTGGCAACTTGAATAAAAATTTCATCGAGAATAGTCTCCAGCGTTCTTTGAGCCATGAGGCGACATCATCTTCTCAGCAGGAAACCTATGTTGGACATTCGGCCCTGTAATACGTGTCAACTATTATACTATCCACTATAATACTATAATACTTTACTTTACTCTAATACTTTCTAAATCTACGTTTTAGATCTTAATCTTATTAGAGGACATACGATCTCTTCCAATGAGACTCCACCATGCTGAAAAGTATCCTTGTAATAATTGTTGTAGTAGTTATAGTTGTTAGGATACAGAAAGAACTTATCTTCTTTGGCAAATATGAAAGAAGAACTAACATTAGGTCTTGGCAAGAATGCCTTAGATGGATCTTTGTAATCAATTACGTCACTTGGATCATAATTCAAATTACGGCCGACTTTGTATCTTAAGTTTGTAGTAGTCTCGCGATCACCTATCACCTTAGAGGGAGTTTTGACCTTAATGGAACCATGATCAGTTAGAATAAATAGCCTTATCGGCTTCTCAGCTAGTTTCTGCATAGCAGACCATAATGGTGAATGCAAAAACCATGATTTAGTCAATGATCTATATGCTTTTTCATCATCAGCCAACTCTTTCAAAACATCCATCTCTGTCCTGGCATGAGAAAGCATATCTATGAAATTGTAAACGATAACACTCAGGTTATTGTTAAGTAAGTTCAATGCATTATCAGCCAGGTTTTTACCTGTATGAACATTGGTGATCTTAATATATTCGTTCTTAATGGGTTTTCTAAATACTCTTGAGATCTGCTCAGAAAAGAACTGTGCCTCGCTCAGGTTTTTCCCACCTTCTTCTGAATCGTTTTTCCAAAGATCAGGATATTTTTGCGCGATCTCGCTGGGCATCATACCTGCGAATATTGCATTCCTGCTATATTGAGTTGAAGTAGGTAGGATACTAAAGAAATAGTCTTCAGATTCTACTTTGTATAATTCCTCAATTATTGGTTCAATCGTCTTCCATTGATCGTATCTGAGATTATCCATTAAAACAATGACATTTGGCATATCATCATCAATAAATGGAAAGACTTTTTCTCTTAAAACATTATAAGACATAATTGGAGCTTCCTTATTGGATTTGTCCAACCAACTTAAATAATTTCTTTGTACAAATTTTGAAAACCCCGCATTTGCTTCACTTTTCTGAGTGGTGAGTATATCGCTCATTTCCAGAGACTGCGAGTTATCAATCTTAATTTCCCAGCCAATGATTTTCTTGTAGACATCTACCCATTCATTGTATTCCAATCCACTATTAATTTGCATGAAGATTTGTCTAAAATCCTGCTGATAATCAGATGAAGTCTTCTCTCTCACCAATCGTTTTTCATCAATTATTCTTTTCAAAGAAAGTAAAATTTGATGAGGATTAACGGGCTTGATCAAATAATCAGCTATCTGCGAACCAATAGCTTCCTCCATAATATGCTCCTCTTCATTCTTAGTGATCATTACTATTGGAACAGTGGACTTAATGTCTTTCAATTTTGAAAGTGTCTCCAAACCAGAAATACCGGGCATTGATTCGTCAAGGAAGACTGCATCGAATTCATTATTACTTTCAAATTCCTCAATTGCATCATAACCATTGGTTACAGCAGTGACTTCGTAGCCCCTTTGAGTAAGAAACATCAACTGTGGCTTAAGAGTCTCTATTTCGTCATCGACCCAAAGTATTTTTATTTTATCCATAAATATTTTTTAGCTGAAGCTATTTGATGTTCAATTCAATTTATCACAAATTAACGATAAGAATCCCATAATATTTGAATTACTTTCAATAAAGGCATCATTTACAAATGTTGGTCAGCGAGATTAAAACTCAATAGTCTCTTACAATTTGTTACAATACCGCATCATTTAGACATTGATAAAAAAATTCTATAAAAAATATTTTAAAACTTAAATTTACCGAAAATAGATTCTTAATGTTCTTTAAAATTAAAAAAATAATTAATGATCCTGTCTACGGTATTATTAATATTCCAGATGGCTTGATTTTTGAAATATTTGAACATCCTGATTTTCAACGTCTTCGAAGAATTTCTCAGGTAGGTCTTACTAATTATGTGTATCCGGGAGCCAATCATACTAGATTCCATCATGCACTCGGAGCAATGCATCTTTGTATTGAAGCACTTGAAACACTTAGAATCAAAGGAATAGATATTACAAAGGAAGAAGCCACTGGTCTTATACTGGCTATTTTGTTGCATGATGTGGGGCATGGGCCATTCAGCCATGTGCTTGAGCACACCTTGACCGGTCAGCATCATGAATCAATGACACTGGCCATCATGAATAAATTGAATAAAGAGAAGGATGGAGCGCTAGACACTGCTATACAGATCTTTTCAAATGCTTATCCTAAAAAGTTTTTACACCAATTAGTTTCAGGTCAATTAGATCTGGATAGAATGGATTATCTCAATCGGGACAGCTTCTTTACTGGTGTCGCAGAAGGTAAAATTGGTTATGATAGGATTATTAAAATGATGACAGTCGTTGACAATAGCCTAGTAGTAGAAGAAAAGGGCATATATTCTGTAGAAAATTTTCTAATGGCGCGCAGGTTAATGTATTGGCAGGTTTACCTTCACAAAACAGTTTTGGCATCAGAACAAATGCTAATTCAATGTCTGAAAAGAGCATCTATACTATGCAAATCAGGAATGAAGTTTAATATATCTGAGCATTTAACTTACTTTCTTGAGTCTAAGGATAAAAGAACCATAAGTAGTGAATTAATAAGTCATTTTCTACAATTAGATGATTATGATCTTTGGTGGGCTTTAAAACAATTTTCAAAAAATGAAGACCCAAGTCTTAAATTTCTCTCAAATGCATTATTGGATAGGCGAATCTTTAAAATACAAATGAGTAAATGGCCCATTGAAGAATCAAATATCAATGAAATAAAAGATGATATAAAAAAGAAGCTTGATATAACCGAAGAAGATGCTTCAAATCTTGTTTTCGTTGGCTCAGAAAGCAATGAGATGTACAATATTACTAAAGATGAGATCATGGTAAGACTGAAAAATGGCAAAGTATTACCCTTTTCTCAAGTTTCGGATTATCCAATAGGCAATACAGTGGTCCAGAAATATTTTTTATGTTATCCTAAACTTTCATACATTGCAGAAGTTTAAGTAACATAGACAATACTTTAGTTGGTTATTTTGATCTTCAATTTTTTTGTTGAAAGAACGCCTATTAAAAAGCCAATTTTCTCTAAGGTCTGCTATTCTAAGTACTAAATTACTAATTAATAAATTTAAATATTATGGCTTTTACACTTCCTGAATTGGGTTATGAATATGATGGTCTTCAACCCTATATTGATGCAGAAACTATGGAAATACATCACTCAAAACACCACAATGCTTACGTCAATAACTTGAATGCAGCTATCAAGGATACTGAATTTGAATCAATGGAACTAGAAGATATTATGAAACATATCAGCAAAGCTAGTCCTGCTATCCGAAATAACGGAGGTGGGCATTATAACCACAGCCTTTTTTGGAAATTATTGTCACCAAACGGAACTCATCCATCAGGAGAAGTATTGGATGGTATCAACAAAAAATGGACTTCAATGGACAAGTTCAAAGAAGAGTTTACTAAAGCTGCAACTACAAGATTTGGCTCAGGTTGGGCTTGGCTGGTAGTTAATAAAGATGGTAGCCTAGATATTAATTCAACTGCCAATCAGGATAATCCATTGATGGGAAAAGAAGTATCCGGTGCTGATGGCTACCCTATTCTTGGCCTGGATGTCTGGGAACATGCTTATTATCTTAAATATCAAAACAAACGTCCTGATTACATTGCAGCATTTTACAATGTGATAGATTGGGATGAGGTCAATAGCAGATTGGTTGAGTCAAATGAATATTTTAAATAATATTCTTAGATTTACGATATTTGATCTTATCAATATTTTAATTTATTAAACACTCCCTGTATAATGGTTATTGAAATAGCTGCAAACAGCTTACAGTCTGCAATCAATGCCCAATTGGGTGGTGCAACTAGAATTGAATTATGCTCAGACCTCGAATTGGGGGGTATTACTCCAAGTGCAGGTCTTATAAGAAAGGTGAGATCAGCGCTACATATACCTATTTATGTATTGATCAGGCCCCGTGCAGGAGATTTTATCTATTCAGATTTCGAATTTGAAACAATGTTGGCCGATATTGAATTCTGTAAATCAGAAAATATAGATGGCATAGTTACGGGAGTTTTGGATAATAATGCAAAAGTCGATAAAGAACGTTTGTTATTAATAAAAGAAGTCGCAGGTGCAATGCCTGTGACTTTTAATAGGGCTTTTGATGTAACTGCATCTTCCGAAGAGGCAATCCAAATTTTGATAGAATGTGGTGTTGAAAGAGTGCTCACTTCAGGACAAAAGTCTTCTGCAATAGATGGCAGATTTCTTATTAAACAACTTGTAGACAAAGTTGGTAAGAAAATAATTATTATGGCAGGAAGTGGAATTAATGAAAATAACATATTGCCAATATCAGAATTTACTGGTGTAGATGAATTCCATACTTCTTCCAAGATCCTTGTTAAAAGTCAAATGGTCCATCTTCACAGAGATATCAAGATCAGTTCCAACAATGACAATCATGAAAATGACTATTATATATCTGATCTTCAAAAAATAAAAAAGGTGGTTAACGCTCTTTCTCCCATCATTTAAAGGTGAAAAAGAAAATAATGAACATTTAAATTTGGAAATAATTAATAAAGAGCAATATTAATAGTAGCATATCTTTCAGTTTACTTAACTTTGCCCCTGACACAGGATCTAAATCATTATTTAAATAGTTAACATGAGATTTTTTACATTATTTGCTGCGATACTTATCGCCAATTTAGCCTCTGCTCAGAGCTTTCATTTTGTCGTTGATACTTTACAAGACAATGTATACCCCTTTCATGATGAAAACTATATTGCGAATTTTGCAGTAAATAATTCAGAAGAAACAAAAGTAATGAGATGGACTCAAACAACAATTTTTAAAGGTGCTAAGTGGAGTAATGCTCAGGTCTGCGATAATTTTCTGTGTTATACTGATAAAATCAAAACAAAAACGATTCAATTAGAATCTGGAGATACTACATTAATGAAAATCTTATTCAAACCAAATGGACAAGATACAAGTGGATATTATACAATATCTATTCAGGAAGAAGGTGCTTCTACCTTAGATGATTTAGCGCACTTTTTCTTTAATGGTTCGACAGCATCTACCAAAAGAATTAATAACGTAGAAACTGTTAAAATCTTTCCTAATCCATCTACGGATTATATCCAGCTCAATAGTAAAGAATTAGTTAAAAACATAACTATTTACAATGCTACTGGTATCATTGTAAGAGAAGTTAATGACTATAATAATGGATTGATTCAGGTTAAAGACTTTCCATCAGGCATCTACTACATAATGATCGATTTCTACAATGGCAAAACCGGTGTGTCGAAGTTGATGAAGAAATAATTTTTAAAACTTACATAAAAAGGGGTGCAATTTCAATATTGGACCCCTTTTTTATTTGTAGGATACCATTATTCTTTAAATTCTCACCAAAAAACCAAATTTTATATTAACAAATTGGCATATTCCTATTCTTACAATATTATATTTTATTATTTTGTTAATACGCAATTTTAACTCTTAAAAATTTGTTAAACACGAAATGAACATATATCTTGCCATCCTATAATATACTACAAAAAAAATAATTCGCTGTTGATCAAATCTAAATGGTTGAATTATCCTATTAATTTCCTACCTACTTATGCTTTATTAATTTATTAGTAAACTAAAAAAAATAAAATAATGGAATAAAAGCGATTCACACTCTTGTGCATCTTGCTTTTAAAATTTTATTCGAACATAAGTTCACATAGTGTCCTTGTGTCATAATAAAAACAAGCGAGATATACATCCAATCACACAATACAAATTAAAGGAGTCCGCCGAAAATCCTGAAAAGAGTAAGCATACATTAATTTCAATTTTAAGATGAAAAAATTTACTTTATTTATTCTTATAATCCTTTGCGGTTATTTCAATAATGCAAGCGCTCAGCAATGGACTTCGGCTTTATGCTCCGGCGGTCCTCCAAGTGCAACTATAGGTACTACTTATGGCCCTATGAACTCAATAGCTACGGCAAATGCATCTAACAGACACGCCTTTATCCTCTCTAATGCCACTTTAAGTGACATGATAGACAAACCTCTTACATCTATGTGGTTCCACAAGGCAACTGCTGCTGCGATGTTAGGTACTCCCAACTTCAAAATATATCTTAAGGAAACAACAGCTATAGACTGGGGAGCAAGCGCATTAGATTGGGCGACTGCTATCACAGGTGCTACTTTAGCATTTGATGGCAACCCTGTTTCAAACATTGGAGCGACGATAGGCTGGAAAGAATTTCTTTTTACAAGTAATTTTACTGTGACCGGTACAAATAATTTAGCCGTTATGGTTGAATATACTAATCCTACTGCAAGTGTTGCAATAAGCTGGAGTTATGAATATACATCAAGCTGCGTTAACACGTCAAACCTTAACACTACTAAATATTTGAGTAATACTACAGGTATTTTGCCTGCTTCTCTAACTTCCTCAAATTATAGAAGACCATACGTTGGCTTTAATTATGTAGCAAGTTGTTATCCACCAACAGGTTTAACCTTGTCGGCATCTACAACTACTACCACTGCACCATTGACTTGGACTGCTCCAGTTTCACCTCCTGCCAATGGATATGAGATTTATTATAGTTCTTCAAGTATAGCACCAACAGCAGGCACCACTCCAAATGCCACAACAGGAGCTGGAATTACATCGACAACATTGAATGGTCTATCACCAAGTACCATTTATTACACTTGGATAAGATCGGCATGCGGCCCATCTGAGAAAAGCTTATGGGTGGCAGGAATAATATTTGCAACACTTCCAGCAAATGATGAATGTATCACAGCCACTACTTTTCCAACTATTCCAACTGATGGTTCTTGTGCAATAATGCAAGTTTCAACCTATGGTGCGACAAGCTCATTAGCAGGTTGTTCTGGAACTGCTGATGATGATGTGTGGTATAGTGTAACTATGCCTGCCGGATCAACAATACTTCTTTACAATAATCAAAATAATCAATTTGGACTCACGGATCGCATCATACAATTGTTTTCAGGTACCTGCGGCTCCCTAACTTCTGTTGCTTGCCTTGATCCGGAAAGCGGCAGTGTCGCTGGGTTGACAGGTGGAACTACTTATTATCTACGTGTATACACTTACGCAGCAACAGGAGGAACTGTTTTTGATTTATGTCTGAAAGTTCCGCCTCCTCCACCTGCCAATGACGATTGTATAGCAGCAACAAATATTATTCCAAGTGGTACAGAATTATGTGCTTCTAGTATAGTTATGTCTACGAGCGGTGCTACACAATCAACGGAGACTGTCCCTACGTGCTCTGCAACTGGCATAAATGATGATGTATGGTTTACTTTTACAGCTACATCAGCTACACATATGGTGAAAGTGAACTATACCGATAATGCAACTACAACTCAGCTTTACTCTGGTTCATGTGGAAGCTTGGTAGCTATTGGGTGCTATGCTGGTCTTTATGGCAATTCAAATGTGTTGGCAACTGGATTGACTATTGGAAATGTCTATTATGTGCGTATATACTCAAGCACTTCGACAGCATATACATATTCAAATTTCAGTATTTGCGTCACTACTCCTTCGGTTCCGGTAAATGATGATTGTACAAATGCAACAGCAATTCCTTGTGGCAGCAATGTATCAGGTTCTAATGCATTGGCTTTAAATGAGGTCTTGCCGGGTTCTACTTGTGGAAGCACAGGTTTAACTGCTTCTTATAAAGGCGTATGGCATACAGTTACCCCAAACCTTACTGGAAGCTTGACCGTTAGTGCTTGTGGTAGTGATTTTGATAATTATTTAAGAATCTATACTGGTGACTGCAACACTTTAACTTGTGTTTCTAACGTCAGTGGTGTTGGATACGCAGATGCTGGATGTGCTGTGACATTAAACAATTCAGCAACAGTTACATTTCCATGTGTAGCAGGTACAACTTACTATATATTATTAACTGGGTATTCTGCTACAAATTTTGGTAATTATAATATATCTGTAACTTGCCCATTAGCATGCACAGTTCCACCTACTGCGTTAGCAGTATCAGGAATCACTTCTAATGGTGGAGTTATATCATATACTGCACCAATTCCAGCACCATTAGTTGGATATCAATATTATTATAGTACATCTTCTACACCACCAACTGTAGCTACGGTTCCAACAGGATCTACACCTAATGCATCATTTACCCTCAATTCATTGAATCCAAATACATTATATTATGTATGGGTTCGTTCAAATTGTGGTGGGTCTGACGTTAGTGCATGGGCTGCATTACCAAGCTTTATGACGCTTCCTGGAAGTGGATGTTTTACAACAATTACGGCAACACCTTCTGCCAACATATGTATTGGAGGATCAGCATCACTGTCTGCCTCTGGTTCATGGGTTAGTTATTCATGGAGTGGTCCTGGCGGATTTAATTCTACAAATCCAACTGTAGTTGCAAACCTTACAGGTGTTTATGCTTTAACTGTAACAGATGTAGATGCCTGTACAACATTTGCTAACATTACTGTTACTGTCAATCCATTACCTGTAGTTACTATAACTCCAGCAGCACCAACAATTTGTCCAGGCTCGACAGTTACATTAACAGCTTCAGGTGGAGCTACCTATTTATGGTCCAATGGGGCTAACACAGCAGCTGCTGTTGTAAATTCTGTTGGTACATACACAGTTACTGTTACTTCAGCAGCTGGATGTATAAAGACTGGTAGTGTAACAGTTACGGCTAATCCTCCAATCACAGTAACAGCTGTTGCAAACCCTAATAGTATTTGTATTGGTTCAACAATCAATTTAGCTGCTACAGGTGGTGCTACATATTCTTGGAATGGACCTGCTGGCTTCACGTCAACACTACAGAATCCAACGCGGGCTAATGCCACTGTTGCCATGTCAGGTGTATATAACGTGACGGTAACTTCAGCTGCTGGATGTATTGGTTATGCTTCAGCAACTGTAACTGTAAATGCTGGACCTATAGTTTCAGCCTCAGCAAACCCGAATCCAGCTTGTGTAGGTTCAACACTGAATCTTTCCTCATCGGGTGGAGTAATGTACGCATGGAGTGGACCAGCCGGATTTAGTTCAAATGCACAAAATCCAGCCAGGGCAAATATGCAACCATCTTTTGCCGGAATATACAGCGTAAGTGTTACTTCTGGATTGGGCTGTACATCAAACAGCTCCGTAAATGTAACAGTAAATCCAATACCTACTGGAGTAGCAACAGCTTCACCTTCAAGTGGATGTGTTGGTAGTACAGTTCAGCTTGGAGCCCCTGCAGGATCTACTTATATGTGGACAGGACCTCAAGGATATACATCTAGTCAGCAAAACCCTATTGTGAATATCACTTCTTATCTTCAGGCTGGTACTTACAAAGTAAAAGTTACTAATGCAGCTGGCTGTTCAGCTACATTCTCAGTTGGGTTCAAGGTGAATTACCCTCCAGTAGCAACTGCATCTTATACAATAGGAAGCAATTGTATTGGAAGTAATTTAGCCTTGAGTGGCACTGGTGGTGGATCATTCTCTTGGTCAGGACCTGCAGGATTTACATCAAATCTTCAGAATCCTGTAATCAATAACGTTTCAGCTGCGAACTCAGGAGTTTATACATTAACTGTGACTAGTCCGAATGGATGCAGTGCAGTAACATCACTCAGTGTCACTATTCTTGCAGCTCCAGTAGTGACTGCTACAGCTGATGCTTACACTGTTTGCGAAGGAAGCACTGCATATTTACATGCTACTGGTGGAACGAATTATGAATGGACAGGACCTTATGGATGGGTAAGTAATTTGCAAAACCCAATCATTAATAATATCCCTTCTTATCTTTCTGGAACATATTCAGTAAAAGTGACTAATTCAGGTGGATGTAGTACTACAACATCTTTAGTGATAACTGTATCTGGGTTTATTAATGGTAGCGCTTCTGCATTGCCGAATCCTGCACCAACCGGAAGTAATGTTCAATTAAGTGCTACAGGAGCCAGCTCATATCTTTGGTCAGGCCCTAATGGATTCTTTAGTTATGAACAAAATCCATTAATATACAAAGTTAGCAGCAGAAATGCGGGAACTTATGTAGTGATATTAACTAATGACGGTAAATGTCAAATGACACTATTTGTAACTTTAAGTATCATTAATGCAAGAGAATCTGGAGAAACTATTGTAGCTAAGGAGACAAAGGTTAGTGACCTAACGACTATTTATCCTAATCCAGCTAAAAACTTTATTAGATTGGAGTATAAAGGTGACAAATCAATCAAATACAGTATTGTAGATGCGCAAGGAGTCATAATTACTAAAGATGTCAGATCATCTTCAGGAAGTATTAATATCGAAAATCTATCAAGTGGAACTTATGCAATAATTTGGTCGGAAGACACAGAAAACGCACAAACCAATATTGGTAAATTTATAAAAGTAGATTAGACTATTTCGTAAATAAGAAAGGGGGCAAAAATGCCCCCTTTTTTTTATTTAATTCGTTTCTCTCATTTTTTCTTTACGCTTAATTAATTGCCTTTTGATGTTATCAACGCCCTCATCAATGGCAGACTCGAATGTTTTGTTTGTTTCCTTTGAAACGATTGTATCTCCTGGTATATTTAGAATAAGCTCTGCTACTTTATCTTTAACTTGGCCGGCATTTTCCAGTTTAAGTATCACATGAGCATCTATGATCTTATCATAGTAATGATCTAATTTAATAACTTTTTTTTCTATAAATTCCGTCAAACTAACATCAGCTTTAAACTGATCTGCTTCAATCGTAATCTTCATATGTTTTATTTTTAAATGTTAAAAAATTAATATATTTCGAATATTATAATTCCTTCTCCGCACGCGGATGTGCTTTGGAATAAATTGATTTTAATCGCTGTGGTGCATTATGCATATAAACTTGCGTAGAAGCTAAACTGCTATGACCTAATAACATTTTAATTGCATTTATATCAGCTCCTGCGTCAGATAAATGGGTTGCAAAAGAATGGCGAAGTATATGTGGACTTTTTCTTTCCAAGTTTGGAATAGTTTTTAAGAAGCTGTTTACTACATTATAAACAAGTTTTGGGTAAACAGGTTTCCCATGTAACGTTAAAAATAATAAATTTTCTTCACCCATTGGTAAGCTGCTCTTTTTCAACAACTTAAATTTTTCAGTTTCAATAACCAAATCACTACTTATAGGAACAAACCTTTCCTTTTTGCCTTTACCGGTTACTTTAAGAATCATTCTGGAAAAATCAATATCTGCTTCATTGATGTTTATGAGCTCTGAACGCCTGATACCTGTAGTATAAAGAAATAAGATCATCAACCTTGCCATAGCATTGGAATAACCATCAGGCTCAGCTGTTCCAAGGATTTGATCATAACTCAACTCATCTTTGGGGACAGTCACTGGAAGTCTTTTATTTGCTTTTGGCCTGATTACTTTGGCCATAGGATCTATTCCAAGGCCCTCAAATCTTCTCAAGTATTTATAAAAAGTACTCAATGCAGAGATCTTGCGATGGATGGTGTGACTGCTACTGTTTATCTCCATCAATGTAACGATCCATGAGCGTATGTGGAAATGTGTAGCCTCTGTTAATTGGCTGATTTGATAGGTGACTAAAATAAAAGAGGCAAAGCCATCAATATCATTTTGATAGCTCTGCCTTGTATTTTGACTATATCTCTCAACAGAAGAAATGTAGTTATAGAATCTTTCTAATTCATTTCGCATATTATATGCAAAATAAACATAATATTACAATTCTAAAAAAGTATTTACAAAAATTGCAAATATTCCTTTAAAGTGCATTTGGCCCATAAGTGGCCTGCTTGTAAATAGCTTTTAATACTTCTTGCCTTCTAAGGATTGAAGGCTTAGTGAAGTGTTTCCTCTTGCGCAATTGCTTTATTGTGCCTGATTTTTCAAATTTTCTTTTGTATTTCTTTAGCGCTCTATCAATAGTTTCGCCGTCTTTTACATCGATTATTAACATAAAATGTGAACCTCTTTTTTTTATTAAGTTATATTTCGGACTGCAAAGGTAATATTATATTTTAATTATTATATAATAATTGTTAAAAAACTATATTCCATACATTTTGCTCCCGACTTATGTAACTATTCTACTACATCTATCTTATCAAATAATCGGACTATACTTTCTGAAAGAGGGTTAAGATATAGCCCAAACTTAATTTTAAATGAAGACTTTGTATATGGTTCCATTAATTGAAGGACATTTAAGTCAGCCCTTGAGGTAGATGGCTCCTGGTTAACAACTATACACCTGCTGCACAACTTTACGCTATTGTATTCACAACCATTGATCCTTAATCTTTTCCAAATTCCTTCATCAAATGGATTTTTGGATGAAACAACAATATTTGGTCGAAACCGCATGATGTCAATCTTAACATCAGTCTTAGACTCAAGATAAGCTATGGATGTTTCATTGCATATTAAGATAGGTGAATCATCATGAAATGAAGAGAAGCCAGAAAAACTCTTTTTTATTAGATATAAATGTAATTTTTTACCATGATGATCCGAAAAGAATTGGTTTATACTTTCTTTATCGGCAAAACCCTCTTCTACCCTATCCCAAACATTCAAAGGAATTGACTCATGACCTTCACCATAGCATTTTATATTAATGGACTTTTCTAAGACTTTTGAATATATCATTAAAGTGTTTCCCTTTAATTCTAGTAAATAGTCGGCCAATCCTTTACAAATTCTTCTCGTCTGCATGATTCCTTGAGCATCGTACAATGCAAATATTCTGTCAAACTGAAGTCCATCCTTATCAACTACAGAATGATTTATTTTTATGGCTGGCAGCGACTTTATGGGATATATATATAATGAAAGTACTTCCATGGTGATATTTTTATCAAAGATATAAATGCGAAAACAAGAAATCTTATAAAATAAAATTTATTATGCAACTATTTTAAGTATTCTTGAGTTAGTAGCTTAGATCTTTGAAAAAATGGGGCTGACCGGAATTGACAGGAAAGTATGTTCGGTTTGTAAGCATGCAGGAGTATGATAGTTTCCTCCTTTAACAAATGGCTATTAAACCATAATTGGCGATTCTAACTTCGCAATTGCAGCTTAATCTAGTAGATTAACAAGCATTCATGCAATTCACTTGATATCTGATACAAAGTGATGTCGCATGTCAACAAACATTCAGGTAAGGAAGATAATAGGTCTCGATGATCTTCCGAGATTCAGAGAATAAGGTTGATATTTGGTGTGTTTTTCCACTTGTTTCAACTCGAAAATCTAATGAAAAAATAAGCATGTAGAAAGCTCTCAGGCGCTATCTCTGGACGAGGGTTCGAATCCCTCCAGCTCCACCTTTTTTTCCTATTTTCTATTTTATAAAGTAAAAATTTCTGCCAATTTATCTCCTTAATATAAATTGCAATGGCAGATCATTACATTCTATCCAACTTCCTAAAATTGTGTTAAAATTCATGCCATTTAGCTAATTTATGCTAAATTACACCACATTAGCGGTGATTAACACTTTTAAATGAATAGTTATTTGTACAAAGTCCTATCTAACATATTTATATGCTGTACACTTATTTTGATAACCAATCAAAATAGCTATGCACAACAACTTGCCCAAAAAGGTCTGTATATGCTAGACCCATATTCTTTCAATCCGGCCTATGGTGGTTTAAATAATGGATTAACATTGACTGGAGACTTCCGAAATCAATGGTCAAATCTTCAAGGTAAACCATTAGGTGGATACTTTACTGCTCACTCACCTTTGCTGAATCTAAATTCAGGAGTTGGTTTTAGTTTTTCTACAGAATCTATAGGTGCGAGTAATAACACTGAAGGTAGTTTCTCTTATAATTACATTTTACCAATAAGTCCAATTTTTCTTTCAATAGGAGGAGGTATAGGATTGTCAAGCAGACAGTTGGATGGATCAATTTTAAAAACGCCAGATGGTCAGTATGAAAATAATGTTAATCATAATGACCCAAATATTCCGATAGACAAAGTTTCAGCAAATAATGGTGTCATCAATCTAGGAATAGTCATTCGCACAGGGCTACTTGAGATTGGATTGTCATCATACCAAACAGTATCAACGGGCATTTCAAAAAATGAGAAGTATAATTATAAACCGGTAGACCACTATTTACTTTATGCTTCATATTTCTATACCTTCAATGAAAACTGGAAAATAGTACCTAATGCATTGATAAAATATGAAAAATCGGCACTTCAATCTGACATCGATATTCATTTATACAATAAGAACATTTTCGGAGGCGTTGGAATAAGAGGCTATAATTCTAATTCTTTAGATGCAATAAAAGTGATGGTCGGAGGCAGAATTACTGAAAGGATACTTGTTGCATACAATTTTGAAAGTCCTATCAGCGAACTTAAATTATATAGTGGGAACACCCATGAATTGTTGTTACAATATAGGATTCAGGCAAATATTATACAACGTGAAAAAGAAAAATTGATATATCATCCAAGGATGTGATGAAAAATCAAAATATAATAATACTTTTGCGTCATACTTAACCGTTATATCGTATAAGTACAATGAAAATCAATTAGTTAGAAAAAATAATTTCACCCCAATACGCTGATATTCAGCAATTTAGATTACAAAAAGAATTAAAATCGTTAAAAATATTGTGTTTAAGAAACTTTGTTTTGGAAAAAATCAATAAACAAACTAATTTTACACCCTATTTAACAATATCCAAATTTTTAGGAAAATTATTTTTTAGCAAATGAGTAAGAACATTGTATTTTTATTTGGATTAGCTATCCTTTCGTCTTTTATCATTTCTTGCGGGAAAAGCAGCAAGATGGACGGTCAGTTAATTGGTGTGACAAAAAGACCTGATTGGAAGGGTGTAAACCCTTACGGTATGATCTATGTCAAAAGTGGTACCTTGACTATCGGTTCTGATGATCAAGATATTAGTAGTAATTATTTGTCAAGGCCTAAGAGCATCTCTATTCAGGGATTTTATATGGACGAAACAGAAATTACGAATAATGAATATCGTCAGTTCGTTAACTGGGTCAGAGATTCAATTGCTCATACTATCCTGGGTAACTTTGAAGAAGATGATGCAGGTAACAGCCATATTGACTGGACAGCAGAAGTTGACTACACAGATGAAGGATTATCTGATATGTATTTCAGTGGTGATGACGTCATTAATGGGAAAAAAGAGTTTGATGTAGATAAACTAGTTTACAACTACGAATGGCTGGATTGGAAACAAGCTGCCGCTGATCGTGGTAAATCAACCAGAAAGACCTATATCAAAAAAGATAAAACCAAAATTTATCCAGACACAATGGTGTGGATCAGAGATTTTGCATACTCATATAATGAGCCTATGACAAGAAATTATTTCTGGCACCCTGCATTTGATGATTATCCTGTAGTTGGTGTAAACTGGAAAGCAGCAAATGCTTTCTGTAGTTGGAGATCAAAAATATGGGATACCTATCGTCCTGAAGATGTTCATACTGAAGGATTCAGATTACCAACTGAATTTGAATGGGAATATGCAGCTCGTGGTGGACACGAAAATGCTCCTTATCCTTGGGGTGCATATGGTTTAAGAAACTCTAAAGGTTGTTTACTTGCTAACTTCAAACCTAGAAGGGGTAACTATCCTGAAGATGGTGGTCAATGGACGGTTAAGGCTGATGCTTATTTCCCTAACGATTATGGTTTCTATTGTATGTCAGGTAATGTAGCTGAATGGACTTTGACTGCTTATGCTGAAAATGCTTATGCGTTTATTCATGACCTTAATCCGGATATCAGATATGATGCCAAAGATGAAGATCCTGAAGGATTAAAAAGAAAAGTTATCAGAGGTGGATCGTGGAAAGACATAGGGTACTTCCTAAGAACTGGAACAAGACATTATGAATTCCAGGATTCAGCTAAATCTTATGTAGGATTCAGATGTGTGCTAACGCATATGGGAAGATCAATAAACGACTTCTAATTAAGATTATCTTATATTAAGTTTTAAAAAAGGGGTAAAATACTATGCCTCTTAATATAATAATATTGTCAAAAAATTCATTAATAATTATTAACCTATTTAAACTAAAAAAATATGTCTTTGGTACATTCTAATGGTTTCAAGTATTTCAAAAATTTTATAATCGGTGTTGGAGCATCTGTCGTTTTGGTGGGAGCTTTAGGTAAAATTCAAAGTTACGAATGGGGTGGCTGGATGCTTACAGTTGGGTTAAGTGTAGAAGCATTTATATTTCTTTTCTTGGCTGTTATACCACCAGAAAGAGAATACTATTGGGATAAATTATATCCTGGATTAGGTGATTATACTGCAAACGTTTCTGCCCTTACTGCAGGTCCTGCTGTAGGAGGTAAAGGTGTTTCAAGACCTTTAGATGGTGAAGTAGTTGAGAAAAATCTTAGTGGGATGCTTTCTGAACTTCAAGTAATGTCTAAAAGCCTTAGTTCTCTAAAAGCGCTTCAAGAAGTTGATTTCTCTAAAACTCAGGAGCAGATCAAAGGGATGGGTAACTTTTATGAAAAAATGAATCAAGCTATCGCTAGTATGGCAGATTCAATTGAAGATACTAAACATTATAAAGAGCAAGTAATGGCATTGAACAAAAACTTAGGTTCTCTCAATGCAGTTTATGGTAACGTTCTATCTGCAATGACCGGAGGTAACAAACAAGCTTAAGTGATAATTTCACAGTAAATAAACATTATTCTAAATTATCATTAAAAAAGTAAAAAATGTCAATACCTAAGGAACCGAGGCAATTAATGATTAACATCATGTACATCGTACTTACAGCGATGTTAGCCCTTAACGTTTCGGCTGAAATATTTAACGCATTTAAAGTTGTAAATGCGGGTTTGGTTAAATCTAATGATGCATTAGATAAATCAAATGATCAATTACCAAAGCAAATTGATGAATTCTCCAAAAAGAAAGCTGAATTTGCTAAGTATGCACAACGAACAGGACCTGCTAAAGCAGCTACTGATGAATATACTGCTTATATCGACGGTCTTATTAAAGAGATGGTGGATGCTACAGGTGGATATGTTCAGGATGAACATTCACTAGATTCTAAGGATTTAAGATTGAAAGGTTATAAAGATAAGGATGTAACAACCCGTATCCTTGTCAACGAAAAGAAAGGTGATGAAATTGAAAAGAAATTAGCTGTACTTAAAACTAAACTATCGGAACTTTTCAATCCGGAAGATAAAGCTGCTAATGAGCCTAAGTTGGCTCTAGATATCGATCCTACATGGAAACAAAGTAAAACACACAAGACTTGGTCTGCTTACAATTTCAGCCACATGCCGCTTGCTGCTGTCTTACCAATATTGAATAAACTTAAAAACGATGCCAAGTCTTCTGAAGCAACTGTTTTAAACTATTTAATGAATAAAATTGGAGCTACTACAGAAGTAGTATTTGATAAGTTTGAGGTTGTTTCTGCTTCTAAGAAAAGTTATGTTGTACTTGGTGAGAAATTTGAAACTGATATCTTTTTATCTTCTTCTTCTTCTAACATAAAGGGGATGAGTGTAAGTGTAAATGGTGCTTCAGTTCCAAATGTAGATGGTGTAGCTAAATATACTGCCGCTGCTAATGCGCCGGGTATCAAAAAATATACTGCAAGGGTATCCTTAGTAAATCCTGTAACTCAGAAAACAGAATCATATGAAAATGATTTTGAATATGAAGTTGGACAAAGATCTGCTACTGTTTCAGCTGATAAAATGAATGTATTCTATGTAGGAGTAGATAATCCTATTTCTGTTGCTGCAGCAGGAGTTTCATCAAATGAATTAAAAGTATCAGTTACTAATGGAACTGCTAAAAACACAGGAAAGGGTCAATATGACATTAGAGTTTCTACTCCAGGTCAAACTGCAACTGTGACTTTATCAGGTGGTGGTCTTACAGCCAGTTCATTCCCTTTTAGAATCAAGAGAATACCTAGTCCTATTGCTTATGTCGCCAACCAAATGGGAGGTGCTGTAGGAAATGGAACTTTTGGTGCACAAAGAGGTATCGAACCTAGGTTAGATGGTTTTGAATTTGATGCAAAATGTGTTATTCAAGGCTTTGTATTAAAATATGTCGCTAGAAGGCAAGATCCAATCGTTATTACTAACCCAGGGGGAACTTTCGGTGGTCAAGCTAAAGATTTAATTTCTAAAGCTAAACCAGGTGATCTATATATATTTGACAACGTTAAAGCTAAGTGTCCTGGAGATAATGCAGGTCGAAATATTAACTCTCTATCTTTTAATATAAGATAAGTCATTTTTTTTAAATATCATATTGACGATGAAATCATTATTTAGTTTTTTAATATTAGTTTCTCTTTTTAGTTTCAGCATAATTAACAATGCTGATGCTCAAAAGAAAAAGGCAAAAAAAGCCGATAGCGAATATGTTCCGGACGATTATGTACCGGATGACTATGTGCCGGATGATTATAAGCCAGTTCCTGAAGCTAATCCAAAAAAAGGTGCTAAAACAACAACTAAAACTACTGCTAAAGCTGTAACTACTCCTCCAAAGAGTACAGGACCAGCTCCTGTAGTTATAGCAGCTGCTGATACTGTCAGAAAACCTGATGCTGATGCTCCATTGGATGATATCATTCAAAGAGATCTTATTAAGCAGAAGTTAGTTCTTGCCTACGAGCCTCTTCATGAAAGGGATATTTTCTGGGAAAGAAGGATCTGGAGAGTTATCGATTGTAGAGAGAAAATGAATCTACCATTTAAGTACCCTTCTCAAGAATTATTTACTATTCTTAAGACTGGTATTGAGAATGGAGATATCAAATGTTATACAACTGATGAATTTCAGTTTAAACAGACTACAGAAGATATCAATCAACAAATTTCTAAACAAGATACTGCTGAAGTATATGATCCGGAAACTGGTCAATATGTTAGTGAAGTAACAAGAGATGATATTGATGTTCAAAGTATCAATCAGTATCGCATCAAGGAAGTTTGGTACTTCGATTCTGAATCCTCTGTAATGAAGGTGAGAATTTTAGGTATTGCTCCAATGTTTGTAGAAGTAGATCCATCAACTGGGTTGGAAATACCTCCAAGACCCTTATTCTGGATATATTATCCTGATTGTAGAAAATATCTTTCTGCGCACAAGGTATTTAATGAAAATAACGTAGCAAGTCCAATATCTTGGGATGATCTATTTGAGATGAGACATTTTTCAAGTTTCATTACTAAGAGATCTAATGTAAATGACAACCGTTTGGTTGATTATGATCAACTTAAAGATAATGGTGTAGATATGTTGCTTGAATCAAATAAGATCAAAGAAGACATATTCAATTTTGAACATGATCTTTGGTCATATTAATAGGATTTAACATCTTAAAAAGAGCTTGTAAGTATTTTACAAGCTCTTTTTTTTATAATAACCTTCTTGTATACTTCTCAAGAAGGCTATTGTAGTTGACTCTCGAGATTCGTATTACTGAAAACCTTTATCAAATGTCTATCTTGGGATGGATTAAACAGCAAATCGTTGCTAGAGTAAACGTTCTTAACATTTCATTACAATCTTTTTTATATATTAAATATTTATATAATATGGTAGTGGTAGTGCTAGTTTCAAGCTATATTAAAAGATTAAAACTAATAATATTTGGTTTTTAAAGAACAAATACCAATAATATATTAGTTTTATACGGCTTCATATTATATATTTGTGCAACAATTATTACCAATCCAATGAGCATCAGCTTATTTTCAGAGATTGAACAAAATTATTTTTATTTCAAATCCTCAAGGCTACTTCTGAAATAGTCGACAAGAAACCTTATTTATTTAATCTAAAGACTGCGAATAGAATGAAATCTATCCTGCTTAAGTCAATAGTTGTTTTATTTTTAATAGCATCGTTCCCTTCACTATCTGAAGCGCGAAACTATTCGCAACAATCGACCATACCACCATTCCTTTTGAATACGTTGAGTATCATGTTTAATATGTCCGCCAAAGTAAAACTTCGCGCAAACATTATAGACTATGCTTCTAAATATATCGGAACTCCATACAGATCAGGCGGCGTGAAACCCGGAGGTTTTGACTGTTCAGGTTTTGTAAGATATGTTTATGCAGAATATGGATTTAATCTCGAACACAGCTCTAGAGGTCTTTCTTCCAAAGGAGAATCAGTAAAGAGAGAAGACGCAAAACCAGGTGATCTTGTATTTTTTGCCGCAGGTGGCAGAGTTCATCATGTAGGCATCGTATATTCTAATTACAATAGCGATCTTAAGATAATTCACAGCTGCAATAGTAAAGGTGTATCTATTGATTCTGTTAATTCTTCATCATATTGGTCCAGCAGATTATATTCTATCAGAAGAGTACTCTAAGTACTAATATAAAGATTTACTAAAAGCCTTTTGAATTGATTTTCAAAAGGCTTTTTTATTTGTTTGCATTTTCATCAATATGTAATACTGGAATTACTGACCACTATATAAATAATAATAAAACATTGTTGATCAAGAAAATACAAATAATATAAAATATAAATAACAATAACTCCCCCTTGGCCCTCTCTTGCAGAAGGCGATATTGTGCTAAACGACTTTCTATATCATAAATATCATCGGTATATGCGTTCAACGTTGTTTAAGTTATCTTTTTGATTTTGGAAGCAAAGCATTACTTAGACTTCTAACTTCTGAATTCTGACCACTGACCACTGACTTCTGACTTCTGACTTCTAAATTATTGAAAGGAAAAATTTATTTGCCTCAAAACTTTAGTTTATTTATATTAGTGGCACAAAATAAAATACTAAGATGATAAATATTAAATTTGGTACCGATGGTTGGCGTGCAATTATTGCTGACGAATATACAGTTGACAATGTAAGGAGAGTCACAGCTGGAACTGCATTATGGATGAATCAGAAAAACTACAAAACAGTAGTCGTCGGTCATGATTGCAGATTCGGTGGAGAAATGTTTTTAAAAGCAACCACGGAAGTATTCTGCCAACATGGCATCAAAGTATATTACGCAAAGGATTTTGTTTCCACTCCAATGATTTCTCTTGGTGTGGTTAAACTAAAAGCGGATCTCGGAATTGTCATAACCGCCAGTCATAATCCACCATCATACAATGGATATAAGCTAAAGTCAAATTTTGGCGGACCGTCCTCCCCTCAAGATATCACTGAAGTTGAAAATTTAATTCCTGAAACTTGGGACACTAAATGTACTCCATTCGACGAACTTGTAAAAAATGGAAATGCAAGTCTTGTTGAGTTGGAAAACATGTATGTAGAGCATGCAGAAGCAGGATTTGATCTTGATCTTATACGAAATAGTGGATTAAAAGTAGCCTACGATGCAATGTATGGCGCTGGCCAAAGAGCGATGCTGAGACTTTTACCAGATGTTATCGCTTTACACTGTGACAATAATCCTTCATTTATGGGTCAGGCTCCTGAGCCCATCATGAAAAATCTTACTGAACTATCCACACTCATTAAGAATGATCCAAGCATTTCACTTGGTATTGCAAATGATGGAGACGCTGATAGAATCGGTATGTTTGATGGTAATGGATTATTTGTAGATTCTCACCACATTCTTCTTTTGTTATTAATGTATATGTATAAATACAAAAAACTATCCGGAGAGGTCGTTGTAACGTTTTCTGTAACTGACAAAATGAGAGAGCTGGCTAATAAATATGGTTTGCCTTGCGAAATTACAAAGATAGGCTTCAAGTATATTGCTGAGATCATGACTCAAAGAGACGTCCTGGTAGGAGGCGAAGAAAGCGGTGGACTTGCAGTCAAAGGCCATATTCCTGAACGTGATGGCATATGGATCGGACTGATGATCCTTGAATTTATGGCTGCAACCAAAAAGAGCCTTGAAGAACTTATTCAGGATTTGTATGATGAAATCGGTACTTTCTGGTTTGATAGAGATGATCTTCATATAACTGAAGAGCAAAAACAAAATGTAATAAAAGCTTGTAAAGATGGATCTTATAGCCAATTTGGTAACGACAAAGTGATTTCAACTGAAACACTTGATGGTTTTAAATTTATCTATGGGGACGAAAGATGGATCATGATCCGCCCTTCAGGCACAGAACCAGTTCTTAGAGTTTATGCTCAAGGTAAGAATGCAGCAGATACAAGAGTAATGCTTGACGCAGCAAAAGCTACAATTCTTTAGTTTTTATCATTAAGTTTTAAAGTATAATTCAATTCTATGAAATATTTCTTTACAGTAATTTCATTATTTTGCTTTTGTTTCATTCTGAAAAGTCAACCATTGGAAATGTATGGCTGTCATATGCGTCACAAACAAGCCAATACAAATGTAAACAGGACTATTGAAGATAATCTATGGTCAGCATCTGTTGAAAGGTCTGACTCATTTGATATTCTTGATTACGATCTTTCAATAGATTTACGAAAAATGACAGGTAGCCTTCTTGTAGGAAAAGCAGTGATTGAATTTACACCAAAAATTTCAGGTTTAAATTTTATACCTCTGGACTTATTAAAGCTTTCTGTTGACTCAGTATTTTTCGATAGTGAGCTGACTACATATTCGTACAATAATATTTTGCTGAAAGTCGATGCTCCAATGAATCTCCAGGTTGGGACTAATTATAAGGTAACTGTGTATTATCAAGGAAAGCCAACGACAAGTTCTTCTGGATTTGGTGGATTTTATTTTGAGGATGGTATTGCGTACAATTTGGGAATTGGTTTAACAGATGATCCTCACAACTATGGCAGAAGCTGGTTTCCCTGTTTTGATAATTTTGTAGAACGGAGTACTTATACCTATAGAATTATTACAACGAATAATATAACTTCATATTCCGTGGGAGCGCTGGAGTCAGATGAAGAATTTGATTCTGAATCCAGAATTCGAACCTTCAGAATGAATCAAATTATTCCGACATACTTATCCGCTATAGCAGCTTCAACATATACAGTTCATGAGTATATTCACAATGCAGTTTATGGTGATTTACCTGTTCAGTTAATCAGTAAGCCGGCAGACCAAGCAAATGTCAAAAGTTCTTTTAGAAACTTAAACAGTGCTGTTGATGCTTTAGAATCATGGTATGGCAAGTATCCTTTCGAAAGAGTTGGTTATGTAATGACCACAAGAGGAGCAATGGAGCATCCTAATTGCATAGCTTTCCCAGTCTCATCTACCAATGGTGGTGGCGAAGCGAGAAGATTAATGAGTCATGAACTATGCCATCTATGGTGGGGTGACTTGCTTACTCTAAAGACTCAGGCTGACATGTGGATCAAGGAAGGTAATGCTGAATATGGTTCGCATCTGTTTGAAGAGTATTTAGCAGGTAGAAGTTCATTTGAAAAACTGATTACCGACAGTAGACTTGAAGTAATCAAAAATGCACATATTGATGATGGTAGGTATTTACCTTTATCACCTATGCCAAAAGACATCACATATGGCACCACTACTTATAAAAAAGGTGCAATGGTGATGCATTCTCTTCGTGGATACCTTGGTGATGATTTGTTTAGAACTGCGCAGCAAAAAGTATTGAAAGATTATGCTTATAGCAATCTTACTGCCAATACATATCGTGATGCACTCTCAGCGGCTTCCGGTATTGATCTTACTGATTTTTTCAATAGATGGGTCTTTGACATTGGGTTTTATGACTTCTCAATACAAGATTTTCATGCATTGGAATTTTCTATAAATACTCATGAAATAACAATTAAACAAAAGTTGTTGAAATCGAACGGCTTCCTAAAAGATGCTCCGGTTTCCATAACATTTGTAGATCAGGACAACAAGCTTATTACCCAAAAAGTATTATGCACCGGTGAAGTGACGACAATACCGCTCACACTAGCTTTCAACCCAAAGGCAGTCTTCATAAATGCACCTTTGACATTGAATTTAGCTCAGTTCAATTCGTTACAAAAGATCACAAAAAAAGGAAGTCCTAATTTCACTTATTCCAACCTAATCGTGAATGTCACAGAGATTCAAGACAGTACATGGGCTTATGCAGAACATCATTATACTGCCCCTGATGCAAGTCTTAATCCAAATGTTAAAATGAATGATTTACATTTCTGGAAGCTGACAATAGCAGATCCGGAGTTGATTACCATGATCGGTAAAATTGAATATAATACAACATGGGATTCTGAACTTTTGAAAAATGGCGAAGACAGCATCCAACTTTTCTACAGAGCAAATGGAACTGAGGATTGGTTAGTCTATCCATTTTATACAAAAAGCGGTGGATCCGCAAGTGATAAAAAAGGATCTTTTGTAATCTCAAAATACCTTAAGGGTGAATATGCAACAGGAAATATTGATCCTGCAGCATTATCAAATCTTACAGCAAAGCAGTTTTCAAAATTATCAGTATATCCGAATCCCACAACTGGGAAGATAAATCTTGACTTAGCGAAATTTGCTTCAAAAGGAGATAATAATTTTAATATATCATTCATAAATACTTCTGGAGAAATAGTTTATGAATCAAATTTAAAGGCTACAGATATAAGCCTGGATTTACCAACAGTGATTACAAGTGGCAGTTACCAATTAGTTATAAGTTCAGAAAATGGTGAAATTATAGCTCAAAATAGTCTAATCGTATTAAAATAGAATTTTCAAACCTCTTTTATTCATTTTAAATGAACATTGAAGCCTTCGATGTTGTTAATGAGCAAAAGTTAGAAAAACGTGTTTTATCCCAAAGATTTATTTGAAGTTTTAGAATTTGATAAGGTAATTAACCTGGCTCTGCCTTTCTGCAAAGGTGAACCTGGTAGATCATTGCTACAAAAAGTCGAATTTGAAGTTGACCATTTACAAGTTCAATATTCACTAAAAGAAACAGCTGAATATAAGCTCTCAATTGAATCCGGCGAATCATTTCCTTCTCAAATCTATGATGACATATCAGGTTTTTTAAAATATTTAAAAATTACTGATTATTTTCTTGAGCTCGAACAGATAGCTGCAATTAAGCAAGTGCTTGAATTAATGCGAACACTTGACAATTTTTCAAGATCTGAAAAGTCTGCCCGATCCTACCCTATTCTTTCTAAAAAAATTAAGGAAGCAACATATGAGGCGCAATACTTGATCAGAATAAATCAAGTTTTAGACGATCAAGGAAATGTCAAAAATAATGCTTCAGAACAACTTGTAAAAATCAGGAAATCCATTGCCGGCAAAAAGACTGAATTAGAGCGCGCATTTGACAGCTTAGTTGGCACTTACAGAAATAAAGGATATTTAACCGAATCATTAGAATCTTATAGAAATGGAAGAAGAGTTCTAAGTGTTCCGGCAGAACACAAAAGGCAGATTCCCGGCATTATTCATGATGAATCAGACACTGGGAAAACAGTATTCATAGAACCAGAGCCGCTGATTCTCTTAAATAATGATCTTTTTGAACTGGAACATGAAGAAATAAGAGAAATAGTAAAAATAATTAAGGCACTTTGTAATGATCTTTCATCCGGGCATGATTCATTTCATGATTACTTAAACATTATTTCATACATGGATTTTGTAGGAGCTAAAGCAAATCTTGCATTAGCATACCATGGTGAAATGCCAGAAATACTTGACCATCCACATTTTGAAGTATTAAAAGGTTTTCATCCACTTCTATATATCAAGAATAAAAATGCAGGGAAGATAACAGTGCCATTTGATCTAAACCTGGATAATGAAAATAGGATGATGCTTATATCCGGACCTAATGCCGGAGGTAAGTCAATTCTGATGAAAGCAACCGGACTGCTCCAGGTGATGGTCCAATGTGGATTTTTGGTGCCCGTATTTCAAGAAAGTAAGTTTGGAATTTTTAATAAAATATTTGCAGATATTGGAGATAAGCAATCCTTGGAAGAAGATTTGAGTACCTATAGTTCTCATCTCAAAAGCATGAAATTCTTTACTGATCATGTGGATGAGGAAACCCTGGTGTTAATCGATGAATTTGGAACAGGAACGGACCCTGAGGTTGGTGGCGCTATAGCGGAAAGCGTGTTGGCATATATCAATAAAAAAAGAACCTGGGGTGTGATCACGACACATTATTCGATCTTAAAGTTGTATGCACACAATAACAAAGGTGTAATGAATGGGTCAATGCTTTTTGACTCAAATGGTCTAAAACCCACGTATATATTCAAAGCGGGAAGCCCCGGAAGCTCATTTGCATTTGAATTGGCCAGGAACAATGGCCTTCCAAAAGCAATAATACATCATGCAGAACAAAAGCTGGGGTCAAAAAAGTATAAAGTTGACAAGTTACTTAATGACCTTCAAGGAAATAAGAATCAATTAGATAAGCAGCTCCATGAGTTACAATCCAGAGAGAAAAAACTGGATCGTTTGATTTCTAATTATGAAAATCAAATGAATGAATTTGAAATCAAAAGAAAAAAACTCCGACAAGAAGCTAAAGAAATTCAGCTAAATGCAATTAATCATCAAGCGGATTTACTTGATAACAGAATCAAGGAATTATCGAAAGAAAACAACCTTGAAAAAATAAGAGAGCTGGCAATCCAAAAGAAAGAGGAACGGGAAAGATTAATTGCACAAGTAGAAACACTTAATATTGAAACTCAGCGTCATGATAAGAAACTACTCTTCAAAGCAGAAATAGAAGTGGGTGATTTTGTGCGCCTTAAGACCAGCGGTACCACCGGAAATGTCATAGAAGTCATTAAAGAAAATGCTAAAGTGAGTATGGGTGGCCTTACAGTATTGGTCCCTGTCAAGCAACTCCAAGTAGAACGTGAACCACAGGATTTAAGAAGAGTTAAAGGCGTTTATACAGATATTGTGACTTCATCAAGTAATGCAAAGGATAAAATTGACATCCGTGGATTGCGAATGGATGAGGCTATGACACAGATCCAGGACTTTTTTGATCTTGCCTTGATAGCCGGAAAAATTAATGTAGAAATTCTTCATGGCAAAGGAAACGGTACGCTAAAAAAGGTAGTTCGGCAAAAACTTAAAGAATATAACGTGCCTATGAAGATCAGCCATCCTGCTCCTGAAGCTGGTGGAGATGGCATTACATTAGTTCAAATAGAATAATTAGTGTCACTTAGACCTTAACCTTCCTATCCCTTTATTGACTGCGGTTGAGAGATCTTCACAGTCCATCCGGCAGATTCCGCTATCAGCTTTATAGTTTCTATTGACTTTTGGCTTTGAAGTTTAGCTCTGGCTGGCAACTCACTTTGAATAGCCACTTTTCGAATGTAATCCTTAGCATCACTATTAATTTTATTAAAATCTTCAGGCGTAAATGTGTTAAATGTACCTTCAGTAATATCATAATAATCAATATCGTGATCAAGACTTATAATTTCAGGTTCAGGAAGTCTATCCATACTTATCACTTTATTTACATTATCAAGTTTAATATTGACTTTGTTTAAATCGACACCCATCGATACTTTAGCTTTAACTCTAACTAAAGCTTTTTTGGTAAACATACTCCATTCAAGATTGTAATAATTTTTGTAATTATACATCTCTGAGAAGTAACCTTCGACAGTCACCAATTTTGATACTTCCTTAATTCTGTTTAAAATTACTTCACTGGATATCTGATTCTTTTCAGCTTGCCTAAGTTGAAGCCATTGTGAAAAAAAATATCCACTTGTAAAGAGAATAAGCATGGCTATTAAACCAACAATATATTTCATTCAGGAAATTTATTCGATCTTAGAATTCAATGGATAGCGGAGATTCTTATAAGATTTCAATGCTACTTTTACGCTACCCACACTCAACTTTGTCTCAATAAGTAGGGGAATATGATTTGCGTCTTCTGAAAGATACATCTTCATAGTATTTCCTTTATCAAAGACTTTACCCTCAATAGTCCCGGGAGAAATCAAGTAGGTATTGAATTTACCCATTCCCTTAATTTCTTGCTTTTTCTTAACTCCATTGTATTTAGCTGTCAAATTATTTGTTTCCCTATCAAGAAATACGTTAACAGGAAAAGATTGCCCACTTTTGAAGCTCTTAAAGGGATAATTGCGTATAAAGTACAAAATACTTAATACATCATGTGCACAATCAGAAATTGCTATGGTTTTACTTACAGCATCTTTTTTTGTCTTGCCTTTAGTTGAAACCACTGTACCAGTGCTTTGGTTAAAGACCATCTTTTCATACTGGGTATAATTATTTTCTTTTACTTCCTTCAGAGACCAGATCGGGAGCAACGTTTCTTTATCAATAAATGCTTCATATCGATCATTCACTTCATATAGCCATTCATAACTTGATAAAGTTTTTCCTACAGCTGTGATGTGATAACCATCTCTTTTCTCCTTGACTTTAAATACAACTTCTGCCGCATTCAGCCACATGATGCCCCAATTATAATAAACCTTATACACAAGTTCCTCATCCCCCTTAAAGGAAACATTGTCAATATCACATGTAGATAGACCTTCAATCTTTTGTTCACTATCTACTGAATTTTGAAAAGAGGTAGGCAGATAAAAAAACATTAGTAAGAAGAAAAAGCTATGTATTTTCATTTAAATTGTTTCTGTTAAAAATCAAAACGAATAAACCTACCAAAGATGGTATAATGAGATTATAAAAAAATATAACAAATGTAGCTGCAAGAGCGTTCCACTCATCAATATTTACCTGTGACCACATAAAGACCGCAACGCCACTTCTGGCAAGTAAACCAGTGATCGATGGCAATGGTATTCCGGTTTGAATAAGAAATATCATCAAAATAACAGCGATTTGTATAAAATGAACAGAATCACCAGTCAATAAAAACATGATCAAAACATATTGAAAAGTCCAGACCATAATACGAATTATAGAAAGAAACAATATGTTTCGCAAAGTTGTTGACGAATAATGTGTTAATAGACTCAATTTACCCAAATAAGGTCTTATTCTTTTGGGCCAAGGCAATTTTTTGGCAAAAGGAATAAATCTGTTGATATTAAAATAGCATAGTATCGCTATGAAAAATAGGAAAATCGTTATTATCAGCATACTAAGGAAAATCAACCTTTCAGCCATGTTATTGGCGTAGACAAACCATATTAATCCAAATAATCCAAGAAATAAAATTCCTATGTTTTGAGCAACACTTCCTACAAGCACTGCTGCTGTGCCAACAAGTCTGTTTTCTTTCTTTAGCTCAATTACTCTTCCGCCGAGCTCACCTATGCGAGCAGGTGTAAAAATTGAAAATAGTACTCCAACTAAAACACTTTTTAGGGCTTTCCAAAAGGAGAATTCCTCAAGAGGCTTCAGGATGGCGCACCATTTTAAACTTTCTAAAGAATAATTTACTAACACTAAAATAAAAATCAGGACTCCAATTGGTAGGGAGTTAGGACGACTATAAAAACCAATAATTTTATCATACAACACGGGATTGGAGGTAAGCTTATTGCACTGATTGAAGAGAAGAGCCAACAGTAAAATTGTTGCTATTACTTTTAAAAGAAGAAAAAAATGGCTCCTGTTTTTTTGCGTCATGATTGAATTTAAGAAAATTTTATTTTTTCTTTCTTTCCAACAATTTTTCTTTTAACCATTGTTCATTTACAATGTTGCCAGAGTATTTTTGGAGTTCCTTTTCGATCTTAAGGTAAGATTTATCACCAGATAATTCAGCTAAAGCAATTAATCTTACGATGGTTATAAAGTTTTGATATGTATTGATCTTAGCTTCTGGAACATCCTTTTTCTTTCTATTCAAAAATACTCTAAAACTTTCAGACCATGAAAGTATTGCGTCATACTCGTTAAGTTCCAAAAGAGTAGCCAGATATATTGTTTTTGCTCGACGATTTGTAACCATATCAGGATATTCAACTCTTTGAAGTTGTGTAATCACACTAAGGAAATCCTTTTTATAGAAATAAATTTGTGCTAGAGAAAATGTTACAATACTCTCCTTTTGAGAAGCAGGAAGCAAATCTTTATATTCCTTTATAAAATTCTCTGCAAAATCGTAATTGCCTGCACGCAAAGACGTAGTCAACACATTCTTGAATTTAACAGGAGTCATGTAGTTTTCACTAATAAGGATACCATTTTCAAAAATAAAGTCGTAGATATCAATCATTTCATCATGAAACTCTTCGTTACCAAGATTGATTTGCCCGATCGCATAAGTAAGGATCGCAGCAAAAAGCTCTTGTAGTTCAACACCTTCAAAAAATCTGTAATTCTTAAATATTAATGCTTTTAACTCGTGATAATTATCTTTTTGTATAGGTTCAGATAGTGTTTTGTATATCAAATAATAGATCCTGATTATTAAATCATCGTAAAACTTATGCTCTTCCACAAATAAGAGAAGCTCATTTATGAAATTGAAATTGTACTGGATATTAGATAAGACCTCCCTCCCAAGTATTTCGCAGTAATATTTTAATTTTTCAGCGATGTAAAATTTATCAAGATTTTCGGCAATGTCTTCAATATTTTTCTTCGAGTATGCTTCAAGGTTGCTTTCACTCAAATAAAATAAATTCTTCTCAATCTGAAAATGATATAAATAAAAATCGCTGCTTCGGTTTATATATTTGCTTGAAGAATTTTGAGAGTTTTGGATTGCAGTATTAATAAGTTTGGGAATCTTTTTTTTGTTAGTTAGCTCAAGCAATAATTGGGAAGCTAGAATTGGCCGATTTTCAAGTTCTTCAATTGAGAAAAACTTAAGTAGTAATTTTAAAAGTTCGGAAAGGTATTTCCTGAATTTTACATCATCATACTCCTCCTTTGGCTTGATCAAATTCCAGCTATCAAGTTTAGTATATTCAGCTTTAGCACTTTTATGCAGATCTTGACAGATTTTAAACAATTCAGTATTAATTGGATTGATATTAAAGTAAGGGGATTGCAAAAATTTTTCAAACCTGTTTAAGTCAGTTGGATTTAACTCTGAAATGATTTGATAAAATTTTGTACTTCGCATTTTAAATTTGATTGAAACAAAGTTACATGTATAAGTAACAAAATATAAATTTGAAAGAATTTTTAAGTTAAAACAACGAAAAAGAACTATCAAATATAAATTAATTCTTATATTGCATCGTTTTTTGAACAAGAACCTTACGAACGAACCATGATCAAATCTATACAAATCTTGTATATATTGTGCTTGCTCTTTATGGGCAACACCTTATGTACAGCACAAACAGATTCGTATGAAGATTACTACAATATATTTCCGACTGACTCTGTTGTAATTACCATACCGAAATACGCGAATTCATTTTTCTACACCAAATTACCCGATCCACTTAAAGGTCAAACTGATCAGGATCTTTCAGATGATACTAAATTCACCATAAGGTACAAGCCAAACCCTGGATTCGTTGGAAGGGATACTTTTCAGATCGTTTATTTTCTACCAAATCCTGTAAACGGAGAATTAGCTAAAAAATCAAAGAAAGTAGTTGTTAAAACATCTTCATTTATTCTGAATGATGATACTTACAGCTTTTACACAACAGATTCTAATAAGGTATTAGATGTGCTGTCGAATGATAATATTCCGGGTGGAAATGTTGAAATTAAGTTTCTTCCTACACCTTCATCATCAAAATTAAAGATAAGTGGAGATAAACAAACAGTTATCTTCGAGTCCTGCAATAATGCCGTATCTGAAGAATTAAAATATATTGTTTCAAATGGCACTAGTCAGGAGATCGGTAGAATTAGAATAACGGTCAAAGACACTTCGAATGTAGCTACCAATAAAGTCTTTACAAAATTTTTAGTTAAAAATTCGACATCGGACTTTAATCATCCCTATACATACAGATCTACCATCTTGGATCCATCACATGGCTCTCTGACTGTTCTGAATGATGAAATAACATATAGACCAGATAGCGCTTGGGTGGGAGTAGATACGGTTACTATAAACGTGGGGACTGAGAACAACAACTCATTACATACTTTTTACTTCAAAGTATTTGATTTCGATCAACCTAATATGTTAGCATTTGACGATTATTTCTATACACTCAAAAATCAATTTGTCAGCATTAATGTACTAAAAAATGATTTTACTACAGCACTTGAGGTAGAAATATTTGAAGCTCCTGAGCATGGTACATTGCTTAAGCAAGGAAATGGTATATATAAATATACTCCGGATCTTGGCTTCAGCGGTACTGATGTAATTATTTACAAAGCATGTGATCTTGCTTCCAATGTTTGTGAGTATGCTGCAGCTACTATTACTATTAGTGATTTTGCTCCCGATAATGTTTCTTATTTATCTACAGCAAAAAACAATCACATTTTTGTCAAATATCCTTTTCCAGTAAATGGGTACAAGTTGACTTCAATTCCAGATTATCCTGATCATGGTATTGCAGATATAGACTTTCAAAAAGACCTCATGTATTCACCAAGCCTTGATTTTGTAGGCTTGGATAGTATGAAGATTAAATATACCTTAACTTCCAATCCATCAATCTTTTTTACAATAAGATTATACATTAATGTATATGATGTCGTTTCGAATTGTCATGAGAATTGTGTTTGGCCTGGAGATCACAATAACGATGGCAGAGTAGATATGAAAGATCTTACTTTCATAGCACCATTCGTTGGAGAGACAGGAACAGCAAGAACTAATCCAGTAAATGATTATTGGATAGGACAAGGAGCTCAGGATTGGGATGCTTCTAAAGATAATATTAATTTAAAATATGGTGATTCAGATGGGAATGGATTAATATCAACAGAGGACACCACTCTATTGAGCGTATTCTATAGAAACCTTCATGGCATTAGAGTTAATAAAGGAATTAATTCTCTTTCATTGCCGTTTTATTTGAGTTCAGACAAAGACTATTACTATCCTGGCGATGAAATTACTATCAATTTTAAAATAGGAAATGAGACAAGCCCTATAAAAGATCTTAACAGCTTCACCGCCAGTTTCAATTTTTCGCCAGCATTTAACCAAACTGAGTTAAATGGAAATTTCACAAAAGATCACTGGTTGTCTGACAATGATAATATGCTACAATTGGTAAAAAAACCATTTGGCAATACCGTTGATTTTGGAAGTGCAAGACTATCAGGTAAGGGTGTAGCAGGATATGGCGACATTGCTGTTATTAAAAGTATAATAGAAGATGAGCTGGAAGGATTTAAAGATGATGAGGGTATATACTATGCACAAATTCAGATCAATGATGGTACTTTGACGCTTGGAGATGGTACCATCCTAAACACTGCACCTCAGACTTTCAATATTCCAATCAAAGTGGAAAGAAAGCACTTATCGGAAACCGATAAACAAGTAAGAATTTATCCTAATCCAACAGCTTCAAGCTTTGAAATCAAGACAAACAACAAGGATAATATTATAAAATCTATATATATATATTCTATATCAGGTCAAAATATTATTTCTTTAGACAAAATTAATCAAAATAAAGTTGGTATAAACCTTGGTAATTATCCTTCAGGTTTGTATCTTGTCAAGACTTTTACTACAACAGGTGTAGAAGTTTCGAAAGTAGAAAAACTTTAAATTTATATATCCAATTGAATACTTAGGTATAACTGTTTAGTTTCTAAGTACTACTTTGGGTTAAAGAGAAAAGCTGGTTTTCCAGCAAAGAATGATTTTGGATTTGTTCATTATTCGTAGTGAGTTGTTGCGGCGACTCACTTTTTTTATGTTTAAAATTTTAAATTAGAATCAATCTAAATTGATATCTTTGTCAGACTATTAAACTGTATGATTATTATCCTGAATGTATAAACTAAGTGATTTAAAAGTTGGCGAAAAATGTATTATTCGTTCATTTGAAAATGATGCCATCGCTATCAAATTAATAAGTATGGGCGTTTACCCAAATTCAACCGCCATTATATTTCACTCCAACCACAATAAATATGCACTTTTCATAATAATCGGCACCTTAAAAATCGCATTATTAAGAGAAGAAGCAGCAGGGATTAATGTAGATAAAATCGCTGCCTAAAATGAAAACAAAAGTAATAAGCATTGCTTTGGCTGGGAATCCAAACAGTGGTAAATCCAGCCTATTTAATTTATTAACTGGTCTTAATCAAAAAATAGCCAACTTTCCAGGTGTCACAGTTGAAAAGAAAAGCGGAAAATTTCTTTTAGCTAACGGAGATATAGCGCAACTTGTGGATTATCCGGGAGCATATAGCATGCATGCAATTACTCTGGACGAACAAGTATTTACCAAACTTATAGAGGATAGGACCAATCAAGATTATCCAGACATTATTTGTTATGTTATAAATGCTGAACATATCGAGCGTCATTTGCTCCTAGCTACTCAACTGCAAGATCTGGAAATACCAACTATCATAGCACTATCCATGTCGGATATTGAAAACTTGGATGATATCAAGCTCAATTCGCTGCGCGAAATGTTTAGAGTGCCTGTTATTCAGATCAGTTCCAGAACAGGAGAAGGACTTGAAGAGTTAAAAAATGAAATAAGTAAGATCTCAGAACAAATTTTAATTGGTAAATATCAGCAGCAGAAGTTCCTACAAAATACTAATTGGTTAGGCAAGCTTGAAGATTTAAAATTATTGGATACTCTGAAAATAACGGATAATTCATACACTAACTTTTTAAGCTTAATTTTATTTTCAAATAAAAATGATGGTTCCAGCAGTGCATCGATATTAAAGGCCCAGGTTTGGGACACCATGTTAAGGTATGATCAGTTGCAGCCCCTTATAAAAGTATTGAAATCAAAGGATAATGTACAAGATATAAAGCATGGAAATCTGGATAGAATTCTTGTTCATCCGATCTGGGGTATGCTCATCTTTACTTTGATTATGTTAGTCGTATTTCAATCAATTTTTTCTTGGTCTGAAAAACCAATAGAATTTTTAGAAAATGCATTTTCATATTCAGCAGATTTACTTAGCAATATGCTGCCATCTGCCTGGTGGTCAGATATGATCATCAATGGCGTTATCCCTGGACTAAGCGGCATCATTGTGTTTGTGCCCCAGATAATGTTTCTCTTCTTTTTTATATCAATTCTAGAAGAAACTGGATATATGAGTAGAGTTGTATATCTGTTTGACTTTTGGATGCGCAAATTTGGATTGAATGGTCGCAGTACTATAGCTCTTATCGCGGGAGGCGCTTGTGCTATCCCCGCAATTATGAGTACAAGGACAATATCAAATTGGAAAGAAAGGCTCATCACTATTCTTGTAACTCCTTTGATTAGTTGCTCCGCAAGGCTCCCCGTTTATTCATTGCTGATTGTTTTTATTATTCCAGTTGGAAAAATATTTGGTTTACTTAATTATAGAGGTCTCGCCTTTTTTGGAATTTATGTATTTAGCACTCTGGCTGCTCTATTTGCAGCATGGGTTTTTAAAAAGATACTTAAATCGAACGAACCCAGCCAATTGATGCTCGAACTACCAAACTATAAAATGCCTATTATAAAGAATGTTGCATTCAATGTATGGGAAAAAGTAAGATCTTTTATTGTTGAAGCTGGTAAAGTTATCTTTGTGATATCAGTTATACTATGGGCCTTAACATCATATGGACCAGAGGAAAGAATACAGGAAGCTTTGATTAAGCTTGAAAAGGAAAAGATAAATAACACCAACGAAAAAATGATTAGCACCGAATCATCCATTAGGCTAGAAAATTCATATGCCGGTGTGATGGGTCATTGGATAGAACCAGCTATTCGGCCACTAGGCTTTGATTGGAAGATTGGAATCGCACTGATCGCTTCCTTTGCTGCACGTGAAGTATTTGTTGGGACTGTTGCTACTATTTATAGTTCGCACGATGACGGAGAAAACACTGAGAAGTTGTCTGTTCTTCTATCGAAACAAATCAATCCAAATACTGGAAAGAAAGTTTTCAACATAGCTACTTCAGCATCACTTATAATGTTCTATATGTTCGCCATGCAATGTTTAAGCACAGTAGCTGTGGTAAAGAAGGAGACCGGAAGCTGGAAATGGCCAATCATACAATTAGTAATCTATACGTTGCTTGCATATTTAGCAAGCTTACTAACATATAACCTTTTAGCAGGTTAGTATTTCTAAAGCATATCTAATAGAAGGTCATGTGATATTTAGGTTCAGGTATGTTATATTTGCAACGAAATTTTGAATTGGACGGGATTTACCCCGACCTTTCTAAATTTATGATTGAACGTAAAATGACAAGATGAAACTAAAATACAATTATTTATGGCTTAGTATATTGGCAGTCATTGTAACCTCTTGTATCCCAAATAAGCCCAAATCTGATATTAGCTTTGCGCTTGATTTGGAGAATAAAGATATTCAGATGGCTTATGAAGCAGGATACAAAAAGTCCAAAGACACCTTGTTTAGTTTGTTCCATCATGCAGACCCTACGATAAGATATATAGCAGTAAATGCTTTTGCATCTTGGTCAGATTCTACCGCTATTGACTCTATTGCTGCACTGCTAAAGGATTCGGATGAAAATGTAAGGATTGGAGCTGCATATTCACTTGGACAAATAAGGAATATTAAAGCGGAAAGTTACCTCGTCAATGCTTTTCAAAAATTTGATAGCTTGAATAATAATCAATATTTCAATGCTACCTTGCTTGAAGCTATTGGAAAGTGTGGCTCATTAAATAGCCTGAAACAAATAAGCAGTGTAAAGTCCTATAAGCCAAGTGATTCTATAGTGGTCATTGGTCAGGCAAAGGCTATTTTTCGGTTTGCCACCCGTGACATTGTGTCAAATGAAGGTACTAAAGCAGCCGTGAATCTGGTGGTCAACACCTCCTACCCATATGATGCAAGATTGTATGCAGCAAACTATTTAGCGAGAGCTAAAGGTATTGAATTGAAGAATTATGCCGATACACTTATCAATGCTTTTAATGCCGTACAAGATCATAATATTAATTTATCTCTTGCCCTGGCAATTACAAAATCAAAAACTACTTCAAGTTTTGCATTTCTGGAATCAGAATTAGGTAAATCCAATGATCAGGGTATTAGATATAATTTGATCTCAAATCTTAAACAATACACTTACGCCAATGCTGATACAATAGCATTTCAATATCTCAAAGATAATAACCCAGTAATTGCTAGAGAAGCCGGATCATATTTGGTTCAGAATGGTAATGCTAATGATTCAAAAAAATATTTCAATTACTTTTTAGACCCAACGACGAATAAGGCCGCCCACATAGAAATATTAGCAGCTTCAAATAAACATATGCCTTATACTTTTTCAGTTACAAAAACAGCAATAAATAATATTCTAAAAGATTCATTATTAAGAGTATCAGATATCTACAGGAAAACTGACATCATAGATGCACTTTCTTATGATGTTACGAATTTTGTGTTCATTCGAGATGCTACCCAAAAAGCTCCGGATAAAGTAATCCAGGTAGCAGGACTCGCTAGTTTTACAAATATTCTCGCAAGTCCATACTTTTCGAAAGTATACAAATCGAATTATATTCCATATAAAAAATTGATTTTCTCCTATTTGATTAATGGTTTGATGTCAGGTGATGTTGGACTTGTATCGACTGCAGCAGTTGTATTAAGAGATCCTATTTTAGGACTTAAAACCTTCTACCCAAGTGATTCATTATTCAAAATTGTGCTTAAAAGGCAGAAATTACCAGAAAACGTCGAGGCATACAAGGAAGTAGCAAAAACATTAAGTTATTGGAATGGTCTTCCGGAAAAACAACCTCAAGATATAGGATTCAGAATGCTTGATTGGGCTGTATTAAACAATATAAGTGACTCAACGACTTGTGAGATTTCAACCTCAAAAGGAGTTATAAAAATACTTATGCTTCCTTCTAAAGCACCTATGACTGTAGCCAATTGGGTTGAACTGGTAAAAAGAAACTATTTCAATGGAAAAAACTTCCACCGCATAGTGCAGAACTTTGTCGCACAAGGTGGCTGCAATCGAGGAGATGGCTTTGGTGCAACAAATTATACGATCAGATCTGAATTTAGTCACATCTATTATGACCGGGAAGGAATGGTTGGTATGGCATCCTCAGGGGCTGATACTGAAAGCGCACAATTTTTTATCACCACAGCTCCTGCTCCTCACCTCGATGGAAGATATACAATCTTTGCCAAAGTAATAAAAGGAATGGATGTAGTAAAAAGGCTGCAAAGAGGTGATAAAATTAATAAAGTAACCTTAAAATAGATTCAAAAAGAATTATAAAACATAAACACATGAAAGAAACACCACTTACTGCAAAACATATAGCTCTAGGCGCTAAAATGGCGGAATTCGCAGGTTACAATATGCCTATTTCTTATAAAGGTATAATTGAAGAACATAAGGCAGTCAGAAATTCAGTAGGCTTATTTGACGTAAGCCATATGGGTGAATTTATATTAAAAGGAAAAGACGCGGAAAAGCTGATTCAATCCACCACGTCTAATGATGTTTCTCTACTTGAGCCAGGTGCTGCTCAGTACTCATGTCTTCCAAATAAAAATGGTGGTATAGTTGATGATCTATTAGTTTACCGTCTAACTCAAGACCAATGCGCAGAAGGAGAAAAGGCTTTTATGCTAGTTGTAAACGCAGGAAATATCCAAAAAGATTGGGAATGGATAAAGTCGGCTGACAACAATGACCTTAAAATGACAGACATCTCCGACAAGACTGCATTATTAGCTTTACAAGGGCCTAAAGCTATAGATACATTGCAGAAATTAACATCAAATAATTTATCTGAAATTGAATATTATCATTTCGAAAAAGGAACAGTAGCCGGGATTGAAAATGTGATTATTTCCGCAACAGGTTATACTGGGTCCGGTGGATTTGAATTGTATTGTGACAACCAATATGCTGATAAACTTTGGGATGCATTAATAGATGCTGGTCAAGAATATGACATCATGCCAGTAGGTTTAGGTGCCAGAGATACACTGAGATTAGAAATGGGATTCTGCCTTTATGGCAATGATATCAATGATACATCATCCCCAATGGAAGCAGGTCTTGGTTGGATAACTAAACTTAATAAAGGTACATTTAATTCTTCAGAGATATTCAAAAAACAAAAAGCTGAAGGAGTCGAAAAGAAACTTGTTGGTTTTAAATTAAGCGACAGACGTGTTCCAAGACATGGTTATAAGATAAAGACGGAAGATGGAAATGAAATTGGCGAAGTTACCAGTGGCACCATGTCACCAATTCTTGAGTATCCGATAGGTATGGGTTACGTTTCCACTAACCTTAGTAAAGAAGGTAATATTATTTATATAGACATCAACAATAAACTTTTTCCGGCAACCATCGTTAAACTCCCATTCGTGAATATTTAAAGCGCATTGATAAAATACATCGGTGTGAACAATATCACTTCAATGGCATTAAATAAGGAATATAGCTTGTGATGGAATTTTGTGAAACAAAAAAGGCCTTTATTGATAGGTGGGGAAAAATCAGTGGTAATTGGGGAGTATGTAAAGGAATGGCTCAGATCCATGCACTTCTACTAATTAGCCCAAAATCACTTTCTTCACTTTGCATCATGGAAGAACTAGATATGTCGAGTGGAAGTGTCAATACGCATCTTAGAGAATTAATGGAATGGGGATTGGTATATAAATGCCCAAATATCACTACCAGAAGAGAATATTTCAGGGCAGAAAAAGATATGCTTATCATCTTCAAACAAATTCTCGAAAATCGAAAAAAAAGAGAGCTAGACCCAATTTTAGAATTACTTAACGAACTAGATGAATATCCTGCCAAGTGTCCTGATTCTGAAGAATTCATAAAAGTTTTATCAGAAATAAAATCAATAAGTCAAAAAATAGACAGCACGCTTGATTCGGTGCTTAGCACGGATAAACAATGGATGGTGAATACTTTTTTCAAGCTGGTCAGATAAATATAACCAGACACAATAATTATTAAGAATAAATTTTTCAACGAGCCTATGTATCTATTGAACTTTTTATTTTACTATATCATCATACTTCCGATATCTTACCTACCCTATCCAGTGCTATATTTTATATCGGATGTTTTATATATCGTTTTATATAAAATATTTGGTTATCGTAAAAAAGTAGTGAAAAAAAATATTGACAATTCATTTCCCAAAATGAGCGAGGCAGAGAGAAATTCTATTGTTGAAAAATTTTACAGACATCTTTGTGATCTCATTGTAGAGAGTTTGAAAACATTTACTATTTCAAAAGAAAATGTGGATATCAGAATGAAAGTGGGTGATGTAAAAGATGTTCACGAAGCCTTTAAGAAAAATAAAAGTGTGATCCTTGCTGGTGGGCATTTGAATAATTGGGAATTATTTGCTGTCGCAATAGATGACAGTATTCCTCATCAAACTGTCGCTATTTATTCCCCACTCAAAAATAAATTTTTTGACGATAAAATGAGGGCTACCAGAGGTAAATACGGTTTAGAAATGGTCTCTACTAAAAAAATCATAGCCCATATGGCTGAAGTGAAGGATAAACTTACAGCCACAATATTTGGTGTTGATCAATCACCATCCAACCCTTATAAGTCAATTTGGTTAAATTTTTTAAACCAGGATACCAGTGTCTTTTATGGTGCCGAAAAAATGGCCAAATTGTATAATTACCCGGTCTTTTACGGCAGGATCAATAAGATAAAGCGAGGTTACTATAGTTTTGATTTGATTGAAATCTGCTCAGATCCACAATCTACAGAACATGGCTATATCACTGAAACCATCACTAGAAGACTTGAAAATGATATAATTGCCAATCCGGAATACTGGTTGTGGAGCCATAAAAGATGGAAACGACAAAAACCGGCTGACTACAAGTTCAATTTAAACGAGAGCTGATCAGAAATATTTAAAATCAAATTTTGGATCGAATTTTATCAGCGTTTCGTACATCAATTTGATAACATTTTCAACATCCTCTTTGTGAGCCATTTCAACTGTTGTATGCATATATCTTAACGGCAAAGAGATTAAGATACTAGGAATACCGCCATTGCTATAAGCAAATGCATCCGTATCTGTACCTGTACTGCGAGAAGCAGCAGATAATTGGATAGGTATTTTTGCTTTTTCTGCGATATCAATTACAAATTGTTGAAGCTTATTGTGTACAGAAGGCGCATAAGTTAGCGTTGGGCCGGAACCGCAACTAATATCTCCATTCTCTATTTTGGAGATCATGGGTGTTCTAGTATCATGAGTCACATCAGTAATAATTGCCATATTGGGTTTAATAGTCTGAGCGATCATTTCAGCTCCTCTCAGGCCAATTTCTTCCTGCACAGAATTGACGATGTACAAAGTGAATGGTAATTTTTTCTTTTTCTCCTTGAGCATTCTAGCCACTTCTGCGATACAATATCCTCCCATCCTATTGTCCAGAGCTCGGCCACAATAAAAATTGTTGTTTAATTCAGAAAATTCATCCTGATAAGTTGCTACACATCCTACATGGATACCCATTTCAAGGATTTCTGCCTTTGTTTTAGCACCAACATCAATACAGATATTTTCCATAGATGGAGCCATATCAAGATTCTTACCCTTTCTGGTATGAATAGCAGGCCAACCGAAAACCCCCTTTACGATGCCACCTTTGGTATGTATATTTACGCGCATGGAAGGAGCAATAATATGGTCAGAACCACCATTTCTTATCACGTAGATGAATCCATCGTCTGTGATATAATTAACAAACCAGGAGATCTCATCTGCATGTGCTTCGATAACAACTCTAAAATCATTACCAGGATTAATGATGCCATAAGCAGTACCATATAGGTCTGAATGCACTTCATCCACAAAGGGTTTGATATAATCACTCCATAATTTCTGCCCATCTTTTTCAAATCCTGTCGGAGAAGGGTTGTTCATATACTTATAAAGGAAGTCGATATTTTCTGATTTCTTAGCCATCTTAGATATAAATATTTTGAATAAATAGGAGCAAACTGCTTAAACAAAAAGAATTCGAAGGTAGTAAATTTATAGAAAAATGTGCTGATTATTGACGCCATGACTTAGGGTCATTTTTCCATAGCAGTAATTCATTGAGATTCTCGGATTTTAGAATACCCAATTCTACTGCACATTGAATTAATGTATCATAATCAGTCAAGCAAGCAATTTGAACTCCATGATTTTCAAAAAGTAATCTTGATTCATTAAATCCATAGGTGAAGATTGCCATCATTCCTGCTATTTCGGCATCAGCCTCCTGTAAAGATTGGATAGCCTGAAAACTACTTCCACCCGTTGAAATCAAATCTTCGATTACCAAAACGCGCTGACCTTTTTCCAGTTTTCCTTCTACCGCATTCTTCATCCCATGCCCCTTGGCAGATGTCCTCACATAGATGAAAGGTAGGCCTAATCTATCAGCGAGTAACATACCGTGCGCAATTCCGCCTGTAGCTACTCCCGCGATAACATCAAAAGTAGGAAAATTTTGAGCACAATTTTGAAATCCATCACAAATTAGCTCACGAGCAGCAACATCACTAAGACTTTTTCTATTATCACAATAAATCGGAGATTTGATACCTGATGCCCAGGTGAAACTATGTTCGTAATTGAGATTAATTGCGTTTATTTGCAAGAGCTTTTTTGCTATTTCCTTTTTATAATCAAACATATTTCTAGAATTGAAGTCAAATGTATAAAATATATATTAATGAAATGCCCGTCACTCTTGCAAAAAGTGATCAGATTGGCCAATTCATGCCTACACTTGATGATAAACTAATCATACCATATCTCGGCAAACCTAAATCCCTAATGCAAATCATAAAAATATGTGAGTCACCGGGTAAATTGAAGGAGATAATTTTACATTCTCATGAGCCAATGCAAATCATTGAAGGACTTAACACGCAGATCAAAGAGATCGCCGCAAGTGGAGGAGTTGTTTTTAATGAGTTTAACGAGGTACTTTTCATTTATCGCAGAGGGTTTTGGGATTTACCGAAAGGAAAAATTGACCCGGGTGAGACAAAGGAGCAAACTGCGGTGAGAGAAGTTGAAGAAGAGACAGGAATCACAGGAATTGAACTAGGTGAGCATATAGGCAACACTTACCATATATTTAAGACGCTTAAAAGTGGTAATTATTTTCTGAAAAAAACTTACTGGTTTAAAATGAAAGCACTAAAACAACCGGTGAAAGTTCAAAAAGAAGAAGACATAGACGAAGCGCTTTGGCTTTCTATACCGACATTTATTAAGAAGTGTAAACCGATTTACAACAATATACTAGACATAATTGGAAAGGTATAATAACTTAATTACTACCCATAAGACACTAACTGTCAACAGCTTATAATATCCAAATTATTGAAATAATAATCATTGATTTTATTCAAAAGTTTTTTTATTCAAAATACCCTGTTAATCAGGACTTTTAATTACCTTTGCGCCGCTAATCAAGATCTTAGTGATCGCATTTGGTAACCATATAAAAATTAAAAATGGCTATTTATTTCAAAAAAGAAAAGGTCAGTGAAATATTCGCTGAACATGGAGGAGCTGCCAAAAACACAGGAAGTGTAGAAGGTCAGGTCGCATTATTTACTTTCAGAATAGAGCAATTGTCTCTACACTTGAAAACAAACAGAAAAGACCATGCTTGTACAAGAGCACTTTTGGCTCTCGTAGGAAAAAGAAAACGTTTGCTAACTTACCTTATGTCCAAGGATATAGTAAAATATCGTGCGCTCATTGAGAAATTAGGCATCAGAAAATAATTAAAAAAAGGGTGTTTCAATTTAGACTGAAACACTCTTTTTTTTTGTTCAGGAAACCCAGTTGTCGCCCAACTTTTTTACCATATTTTTTACTAAAACAAATTGAATATAATGGGAAAACAAAACCCTACTTCACATAGCTTCAACCTTCCTGATGGAACTGAAGTAACTATTGAAACCGGCAAATTAGCGACTCAGGCGGATGGTTCTGCTTTAGTGCGCATCGGAAAAACGATGATCCTTGCAACTGCTGTATCAGCTAAAAAAGCGAAAGAAGGACAAAGCTTCTTTCCTTTATCTGTTGATTATCAGGAAAAATTTGCTTCGGCAGGTAGAATCCCGGGTAACTTTTTCAGAAGAGAAACAAGATTGTCTGATTACGAAATACTTATCAGCAGACTTGTTGATAGAGCTATCAGACCTTTATTCCCTGATGGATATATGAATGAAACCCAAATCATTTTGACATTATTGTCTGCAGAGAAAGAAACACTTCCTGATTGCTATGTAGCACTTGCAGCATCTGCGGCATTGACAGTTTCTGACATACCATTCGCAGGTCCTATTTCTGAAGTAAGAGTAGCAAGGATCAACGGTGCATTTGTGGTAAATCCATCAAAATCTGCATTACTTGAAGCAGATATGGATATCATCGTGGCTGCGACTATGAATGATGTAATGATGGTAGAAGGTGAAGCAAAAGAATGTGATGAAAAAGATTTAGTAGCTGCTATTAAAGTAGCACACGAAGCTATAAAAGTACAGATCGATGCACAACTACAATTAGCTCAGAAAGTCGGTGGAATTGCATTGACACAAAGAGAAGTCGTACCGGAAGTCATTGATGAAGAATTGTATCAGTTAATAAAATCAGCTGTTAAAAGTGGTATCATAGATATATGCAATGCTGCTCTGGCAAAGTCTGACAGAAAAGACAGACTTGAGAAAGTAGCATCTGCTTTGACAGAAAAATTAACTGCTGATAAAGGCGAGGAATATCTTGCTGAAAATTCTGGAAAAATTGCAGCATATTTTGATAAAATCAAGAAGAATACCATTCGTGAATTTGTATTGGATACCAATATAAGATTGGATGGTCGTAAGCTTGATCAAGTAAGACCAATCTGGTCTGAAATAGATTACCTTCCATCTACACACGGTTCTGCCATATTCAATAGAGGTGAAACACAATCATTGACATCCTTGACCTTGGGCACAAAAATGGATGAGCAAATGATCGATAAAGCTGTAGAACTTACGCATGATCGATTCATTTTGCATTATAACTTTCCCGGCTTCTCAGTTGGTGAAGTAAAACCACAAAGAGGTCCTGGTCGTCGTGAAGTTGGTCATGCCAACCTTGCAGCAAGATCACTTAAACAAGTAATGCCTCAGGACAATCCTTATGTAATCAGATTGGTTTCTGATATTCTTGAATCAAATGGTTCATCATCAATGGCAACCGTTTGTGCTGGTTCACTTGCACTTATGGATGGAGGTATCAAGATCAGAGAACACGTAGCGGGTATCGCAATGGGTATGATCGCTGAAGGTGGCAGATTAGCTATACTTTCTGATATACTAGGAGATGAAGATGCATTGGGAGATATGGATTTCAAAGTGACTGGTACATCGAAAGGTATCTGTGGCTGTCAAATGGACATCAAGATAGATGGACTTCCATATGAGCAACTTGAAAAAGCATTGTCTCAGGCGAGAGAAGGTAGATTGCACATAATTGCGAAAATGAATGAAACCATTCAAACTGCTAATGACGACCTTAAACCTCACGCACCTAGATTAGTGGAAATCATTATCGACAAGAGCTTCATTGGAGCTGTCATCGGACCTGGAGGAAGTATCATTCAGGATCTACAAGCTAAGACAGGCACGATTATCACTATCGAAGAGAAAGAAGGCAAAGGTTATGTCAATATCTCTAGTAATGATAAAGCAAGTATTGATGCAGCTGTTGCGAAGATCAGACAGATCAGTTTCGCACCGACCATCGGAGATGTCTTCGATGCTGAAGTAAAGGAAATCCTTGCATTTGGCGCTGTGGTTGATTTTGCAGGTAAACAAGGTTTATTGCACATCAGTGAGATCTCTCATCAAAGAGTTGCAAACGTAGAAGATGTCCTTAAAGTAGGAGATAAGATCAAAATCAAACTACTCGATGTAGATAAGAAAACCGGTAAATTTAAATTATCAGCGAAGGCATTAATTCCAAGACCTGGACAACAGGATCGTGATTAATCTTTTGAAAGGCTATATTTCTAAAGGCTGTCAGTTTTGGCAGCCTTTTTTTGTGCCCGGAAGTCACAACTCTGAGATTGAAAGAACAATTATTGATTCAAAAAATCTAATACTCACCAGAACATCATGGATACTCATTGAATCATTAGCAATACTCATACCTCCAAAAAAGAACTTTCCGATTTATTTACTTTGTTTTATTAATAAGATCACTACAAAGTATTTTTAATCAAGAGATACAATAAATGGGTGAAACTATCATTTAACCCATCTACTCAATTCTGATCCAAATATTTTAATCAATAGCTGTTCACCGAATGGTTATCCAGATAAAAACCATGGATTATAAGTGCTGAAACTTTGATTAAACACGAAATACATTCCTAAAATTTTAAGCATTAGCTCTAATCTTCTTTCAATAAAAATAATTAAAATGCAAGATTTTGAAATTATTTCAGCCATCCTCGAAGGAGGAGTTGAACGCCAAAGAGCCCTTGGTTACGTTTACAACAAATCAAATTGTAAAGGTAAGATTCATCGGGTCATTACTCGTTACGGTATCGACATGGAGGAGGCTCAAGATATCTTTCATGATGGAATCATCACCCTGGATAATTGTATAAAAACAAAAAAATTCAGAGGAGAAAGTTCTATTGATACCTATTTGTTTTCAATCTGCAAATTCCTTTGCTTAAACTATTGGAGGAAAAAGAAAAAAATGCTCTATATAGAAGATATTAGTCAAGTTAATAATTTTGAAATAAACAATCCTGTAAATACCGCTGAAGAATTTATCAAAAAGGAAGAAAAATCTATTTTAGATAAAATGTTGAGTGAAGTTGGAGAAACATGCCAACAGGTTCTAAAAATGTGGCAACTTTCCTATTCGATGGAAGAAATATCAAAAGAGATGAGTCTATCTAGTCCCAATATGGCTAAAAAGAAGAGATTCCTATGTCATAAAAGACTCATGCTATTGATAGAAAACAAAAATTACTACAGTTACCTTTCTGAATCAAGTATGTTAACTCAAACTAAAGCAGTAGTGTAAAAAAAATATACTATATTTGAAAAACACTGCATGGGTGATAGATTCAGCCGCACATTTGTTAGTCAATAGTAATTTCCGATGCTATTTTATTCCAATAAAAAATTTGGTCCTATTTTTATTTTTTACTTGCTTACTAGCTATTTGCCCGGTAAGGGTTTCCTCTCAAAACGATTATTTTCGCAACATCAATTCAAGTTTAGGGTTGTCTCAAAATAGTGTGGTCGGCATTGCACTTGATAGTAGTGGTTTTGTATGGATGGCTACTCAGGATGGGTTAAACAAATACGATGGTAATAGTTTTACACTTTATAATAAGTATTTTGAAAACTTTACACCATTTAATGAGCTACAGATTGGCAAATTAATGGTGGAGCATAGTGGTGACCTTTGGATCATCCCAAAATCAAAAATCCCGGAATGCCGTAATAACATGACTGGAAGTTTTGCGCATTATCCTTCTTTAAAAAATTCCATATGTCTATTACAAAGAAAAAATGGAGATCTGTTGTTTGGAAATACATCAGGAAAAATTAAAATCCTGAACCGAAAGAGGCAGCCAAAAGGCGATATTGAGCTGCCTTTAAATGGTAATATTAATCGTACAATCTATTGCATTAGTGAAGACCATTTGGGTCGAATCTGGGTAGCTTCGGGTGCCGGTATTTTCCTCATCACAGAAAATAAAAACCGATTCTCTGTAAAACAGATCCATGTAGAATTAGGTGAACACAATATTTATTGCTATGTATTTAACGATGGTACAGATGTTTGGGTCTCTACACTTGGAAAAGGAATATACAAAAAATCTTTGGCTGAACAAAATTTCAAAAGGGTCTGGAAAATTGGAAATATTACGCTGCCTGAAAACTTGACTGTGTATTCCATAATTAGCCAAAGGAATAATAATATTTGGTTTTCTACTTTTTCAAAAGGCATTTATTGTTATAACCCGATCAATAACCTAGCTAAACAATATGTTTCAAACAGATCAAAAACCAACTGGATAAATTATAACTATATACTTTCCAGCATGGTAGATGATGACGATAATGTTTGGTTTGGTAGTGATGGTGATGGTGTTTATGTATTGGAGAATAAATTTCACTTCAACATCCTAACCAAGGCTGATGCACCTCGAGAATTTAATTTTAGTCAGGCTAGAAGCATTTTTGCTGATAGTAATTCTATTTGGGTGGGCAATTGGCAAAATGGTTTGTTTAGAATTACCAGAAGTGAAACAGAATTAAAGTGGAAAAAATTTGAACCTGAAGGGTTTAATGCTAGCCTGGACAATTGCATAGGTCTTCAGCAGGCCAAAAACGGTGACTTTTACCTTGCTACTCCCTATGAAGGATTATACATGAAGCCAAATAAATCAAATAAAATTAAAAAGATTGATTTAAAAGAAATTGCTTCTGATCAATTACTAGGAATCAATACTATTAAATATACAGGAGACAACGTTTTGTATTTGGGTACCCAGAAGTATGGTTTAATCAAGTATATGATAAGCCAGAATAAATTGATAAGATTCGAACTTCTAAACGATTCATCAATTGGATCATCAATACGTTGTATAGAACCTGACAATAATGGAAACATCTGGTTAGGCTTTGATAATAATGGAATTGGAAAGTTTAATATTAAAACCCAAAAATTCACTCACGTAATTAAATCAAATTCTAGTATAACTAGCACTAATATTAAATGTATGCGTTATGATCCGAATTGCAACTTTTTGTGGATAGGCTCAAACGATAAAGGACTTCTGAGGTTAAATATAAAAACTACTAAATTTGAAAAATACGATATCTCAAGCGGACTTTCGAATAACACTATATATGGCATCGAGTTGGACAGGAAGGGCAATATTTGGGTAAGTTCTAATAAGGGAATTAGTGTATTAGTATTTGATAGCACTCTCTCAAACAAAGTGCCATTGATAACTAACTTTATGGAAGAAGATGGCTTACAGTCACTGGAATTTAACCTAGGCGCCAACTATAAAGACAAAAAAGGCTATATATATTTTGGAGGCATTAATGGAGTTAATTGGTTTGACCCGGATTTGTTTAAAAGCCAAACTCCAAATAGTAAATGTTATATCAGTAGTATTCTTATCAACCAGAGTAAATTAAAATCCGGAATAGAAACAGATAAAATAAAAAATCTTGTTCTAGAATATTTTGATAATAATTTAACTTTTGAAGTCAAGACACTTGATCTTGAAAATGCAAGAAAAGCAAAATACAGGTATAAACTAGATAGGTTTTTCAATTCATGGATACAAACGGGTAGTAACAATTATTTTACATTCACCAACCTTCCGCCCGGAGAATTTACATTTTCTGTATCCGTATCTACAGATGGAGTTTATTGGTCATCACCTACACAATTACACCTATATATCAAAACTCCGTGGTTTAAAACCTGGTGGTTCATATTGACAATATTCCTATTTTTTGCAGGCTTTGGTTATTGGTATTACAACTACTTTATAAAGGCAAGGAGAGCAAGTAAAAATCTTGAAATTGAATTCCAAAAGGAAGTAGACCGATTACAATCAATCGCATTAAGAAGTCAAATGAATCCACATTTTGTATTCAATTGTTTAAATGCGATCGAATATCTTATTATAAAAAAGGATTATTCAAATGCCCTGGAATATCTCAACAAATTCTCAAAACTACTTAGGTTCTCGCTTGAAAACTCCCAAAGAAATCAGGTGCTCCTTAAGACTGAAATCGAGGTCATTAATCTATACATAGAATTAGAGAGGCTGAGATTTGAAGATAATTTTGAATTTTCAATAAATGTAAGTGAGGAGTTGGATCCGGAAAGTATATTCATCCCACCACTGATCATACAGCCTATTGTTGAAAATTCTATCAAACATGGTTTAATACCGAAAATGACTAATTGTTTCCTTTCTATTAATTTTGTATTGGAAGGCACGAATATGATCTGTATCGTGGAAGATAATGGCATCGGACGTGTGCAATCAGAAAGTCATAAAAGCAGCATATCTATCAACAAAATTTCTCTTGGTCTAAAGACTACGGTGCAAAGGCTAAAAATAATGTATCATTACCCAAGTGATGTTGAACCATTCCTCATAGAAGATCTTTATGATGAATCCGGCCAATCGGAAGGGACAAGAGTCACATTAAAAATCCCATTCCAGACTAGAAAGAAGGATTAAGTATTCATAAGTTCAATTAACTCAAGTCTTTTTAACTTGGTGATAGGAATACTTGTATCATCTGATAAAATCAATGAACTATTATCACTTTTCCTTATTTCCTTGACATAATTTAGGTTAATTAAGTAAGATTGATGTGTTCTGAAGAAGGAAAAATCAGCCAACTGAGCTTCGATGTCTTTGAGAGTTTTAGAAGCCATTTTTTTACGCTTATTCACAAAGTGAATCATACAATAATTGCTATGGGCCTGACAAAATAATATCTCTTGTGGTAGCACAAATTCAATGCTTTCCTGGGTAGATATACTTATAACCTTTTTAGCATTGACAGGTAATTTTCTTAAATCATGTTCATGCTCAATATTAGTAACCAATTTGATTAATTCCAACTGATCTATAGGCTTTAATAAATAATCGTAAACATGCATCTTAAGTGCATCCAGTGCATATTTTTCATATGCTGTAGTCAAAACAATCTTGACATTGTGGGTATCAATAAATTTGAGCATCTCAAAACCATTGATATTGGGCATTTCAATATCCATGAAAAGGATATCAATATTTGGTGTTTTCTTAATAAAATCTATGGCTTCTATCGATTTTTGAAATTGACCCAAAATTTTGACTGATGAACAATATTCATTTAATTTCCATACCAACGTTTCGATACAATGTCGCTCATCATCGATGATCACTGCGTTCAACATAAGGCCTTGTTTTTAGAATCACTATTACACCAAACAATTAATTTTTAACAGGTTATAACCTTTAAACAAAACAAATTTAATAAAAAAAAGTACAAACAAATAAAATTTTTATTTAAAAAGCCAATTCATTAGCTTCTTTTATTATGAGGTATTTATATCAAATATGAAATAATAAAATATGTACGTATCTTTGTGCCCTTTATTACAATTAATATCTCAAGTTTCGGCAGTTAAGAAACAAAGGTTGATGGCTGATGTTAGATTTTAGATGGAGTTTAGTCAATTGATTCATATTTTTTCTTTATTTGGTTTAATAGAAAAAATATCCATGTGCTTGATGGAAAGCCATCTAAAATTTACCTTCTAACATCTAACATCTTATTGAAATTTAAATATTTTCTTTAAAAAAGAGAATTTGAATTCCGAAAATTAAATTAATTCTATATGGCAGAAGATCCTTCCAGAGAAGTAAATCAAATCATTCCTCTTCCAGGGATGTATGAAAACTATTTTTTAGATTACGCTTCATATGTAATTTTAGAAAGGGCTGTTCCTATGATAGAGGACGGTTGTAAGCCTGTACATAGACGAATTCTTCACAGTATGAAGGAGATGGATGATGGTCGATACAATAAGGTAGCCAATATTATTGGACAGACCATGCAGTATCATCCACATGGTGATGCCTCTATTGGAGATGCTCTCGTGGGTTTAGGCCAAAAAGAACTACTGATAGACTGTCAGGGCAATTGGGGCGATATACGCACTGGCGATTCAGCTGCAGCTCCAAGATATATTGAAGCTAGACTCACAAAATTTGCTTTGGATGTTGTATTCAATCCAGACACTACTCAATGGCAACCAACATATGATGGAAGAAAAAGAGAACCTGTCTTCCTGCCATTAAAGTTTCCACTTCTTCTTTCTCAGGGAACTGAAGGTATTGCAGTTGGGCTTTCTACAAAGGTGCTTCCACACAATTTTTTGGAAATATTAGATGCATGTATCGCTCATCTTAAAAATAAACCATTCACACTTTATCCAGATTTCCAAACAGGAGGTTTCGCAGATGCAACCAACTATAATTCAGGACAAAGGGGCGGTAGACTATTGACCAGAGCTAAGATAGGCATCATCAACAGGAGTTTGCTTGAAATATCAGAATTGCCTTTTGGAACGACTACAGACAGACTCATAGAAAGTATAATTAAAGCAAACGATAAAGGTCAGATCAAGGTCAAAAAGATCACAGATAATACGGCAAAAGACGTCAGCATTACAATAGAATTAATGCCGGGAATTTCCCCCGACCAGACTATCGATGCTTTGTACCGTTTCAGTGATTGTGAAAGTAGCATTTCCACTTCAGCTTGTATCATAATAGCCGATAAACCTATTTTTACCGGTGTAGAAGAAATCTTGAAGTTTAGCGTCAATCAAACAAAGAATCTGCTTCAAGCAGAACTTCAGATAAAGCTGAATGAACTTCTTGAAAAATGGTTTTTTACAAGCTTAGAAAAAATCTTCATAGAACAAAGGATTTACCGAGACATAGAAGAATCCGAAAGCTACGAAGATGTGCTCATAGCAGTTAGAACAGGACTGGAGAAATACGTTTCAACTCCTTCTTTCCGTAAACCTACTGAAAAGTTATTAGCAAAATTACCCAGAGATATTACTGAAGAGGATATCATTAAATTAACAGAGATTAGGATCAAAAAGATTTCTAAGTATAGTTCTTTCGAAACAGATAAAGAACTTGAGTCATTACAAGAGCAAATCGCAGAGGTCAATAAAAACCTAGAGAACCTGATCGAATTTACCATTGACTGGTTCAAATACCTAAAAGATAAATACGGAAAAGGTAGAGAAAGGAAGACCATTTTAACCCAATTCGAGGCAATTGAAGCTGCCGCAGTGGTTCAGAACAATGCTAAACTCTATGTAAATAGAGAAGAAGGTTTCGTTGGGTTTGGATTAAAAAAAGACGAATTCGTCACAGACTGTTCGGATATAGACGACATCATTGCATTTACAGATCAAGGAAAGATGATCGTCACAAGACTATCTGAGAAAACATTCATCGGCAAAAATATAATTCATGTCGCTGTCTGGAGTAAAAATGATGAACGAACTACATATAATCTAATATATTCTGATGGCCCGGGAGGTAAGGCTTATGCTAAAAGATTTAATGTTACCAGCATCACCAGAGATAAAGAATATGACCTGACCAAAGGAGCCGCAAAACCAAAGTTGCATTATTTTTCTGCAAATGTCAACGGTGAAGCAGAGATCGTAAAAATCGTCCTCTCTCCTACTGCCAAAGCGAAGATCAAGGTATTTGATTTTGATTTCAGCTCATTATTGATAAAAGGCAGGGATTCTCAGGGAAATACAGTAACTAAATATCCTGTAAAAAAGGTAAGTCTAGGTGAAAAAGGTGGTTCTACTTTAGGTGCTCAAGTTTTATACTTTGATGAAGAATCCAGTAAGCTCAATGTTGACAAAAAAGGCAATAAAATAGGAGCTATAGATAATGGTGACAAGCTGTTGATTCTATACAATGACGGGAGTCTTGAATTGGTCCCATTCGACCTTTCCTTAAAAATCAATACCAAAGAAGTCAATCAAATTCTCATAAATAAAGAAGATTTGATCTTCAGCGCAGTTCACTTTGATGGACATAAAGGATGGACCATGGTGAAACGCTTTAAGCTGGAGAATGATGCTACTTTTAACCGATTTCCATATATAACTGACCATCCTGACTCATCTCTTTTGTTCATAAGCACTGCAGTGCAGCCAATCGTCAATTATGAATTGAAAGTGAGGAACAATTGGGTAGCTGATACAATAAATCTGGCTGAGTTCATTGATGTAAAAGGCTGGAAAGCAATAGGTAACAGATTGAGTTCTGAGAAATTACGAAATTTTGAATTGGTTATAGAAGAGTCTATTAAATCTGAAGAATCAAATACTTCTATTGGCTCAGAAAATAACCTGCATATAGGCGATACAATAGAATTCGATCTGGAAGATGGTCAAGGTACATTATTTTAAACTATTGAAGCCAAAGTTGGTTATTAAGGTCAAATACTTGTTTGAAGAATTAATACTAATACTAAATACATAATGTATAAAATACTAACAGTTTTAACCTTAATGCTCTCTATGGAACTTAATGCGCAGTCAATTTATGATTTTAAAGTAGATGCCCTGACATCCGGGACAATAGATTTCTCTAAGTTTAAAGGAAAAAAGATCTTAATAGTAAACACAGCTTCAGAATGTGGCTATACACCGCAATATGAAGGATTGGAATCCTTGTACAAAGAATTTAAGGATAAGAAACTAGTAATTGTAGGTGTTCCGGCTAATCAATTTGGTGGTCAAGAACCAGGTTCCAATGCCGAAATAGCAAATTTTTGTCAAAAAAACTATGGAGTTACTTTTCCAATGGCTGCCAAGATGGTCGTAAAGGGAAAAGACATATCTCCCTTATTTAGTTATTTAACTAAGGAAGCAGCCAAATTAGGGGTAGAAGATCCAATCAAATGGAATTTTACAAAATTTCTTATCGACGAAAAAGGTAACCTGGTCAAAGTTTTCAATTACAAGACAAAGCCAATGAGTGAGGAAATAGTTGATGCTGTTAATTAATTCAATTAAGCTAAAATCTTAAATAGTTTCAATTACCTTTATATTTATTTTTTAAAATTATTCCTGATTGAGTGAAGTAAAACCATATTCTGCTGAAGAAGCAAAGAAAGGTCAAATAGAAGTTATGTTTGACAATATAGCAGGAAGTTATGACCTATTGAACCATGTATTCACTCTAGGAATAGATCGTGGTTGGAGAAAAAAGATGATCAAAATGATCGCTGCTGACAAACCACAAAATATTCTGGACGTTGCTACAGGAACAGGGGATGTAGCTATTATGACAGCTAGACAGCTTAGTCCAAAATCTATAACAGGTATAGATCTGAGTAATAAAATGTTAGAAATTGGGAGAGATAAAATCGAAAAGATAGGTTTGTCTGAAGTAATTACTCTGGAACAGGGTGATAGTGAGTCCCTAAAATTTGATACCGGCACATTTGATGCCGTTACGGTCGCCTTTGGTGTTAGAAACTTTGAAGATCTAAAAAAAGGTTTAGCAGAAATGTACCGTGTCACACGTGTAGGAGGACAAGTTGCAATTCTAGAATTCTCTATACCTAAATCAATGGTGCTCAATGGAATATATAAATTATATTCTAAGTACATAATGCCTTTTATTGGAAAGTTAACCTCCGGCGATGCTTCTGCATATACATATTTATACGAATCCGTACAACAATTTCCTCATGGTCAATCGTTTATAAATATCCTGACTGAAACAGGATTTAAAAATGTCTTAGCAAGACCACTTTTCGGAGGAATATGCACTATATACAAGAGTATTAAATGAGATTAACCACAATTATTTTTTCGCTATTATTATTTTCTTTGACTTTAAATGCACAAAAGAAAAGAAGTAACGACTATCAAAGTGCCAACTATCGAGATTTTAGCAATAAGCCTTTCTTTTTTGGTTTAACACTCGGTTACAATCAAACAAATTATAAAATATTCCGTTCAGGATATTTTTTAACCTCTGATAGCATAATTGGTATTAATTCAGCTAAAGGACAAGGATTTATAGTCAGTGTGATCTCTAATTTAAAAATTGGTCAATCAGTTGATTTTCGACTGATGCCGACGTTTTCATTTACTGAAAGGAATCTTGCTTTTGATCTAATCAATTCAAGTAGACCAATTTTAGAACGTAAGGCTGAAAGTGTATTCATTGAGTTGCCATTCCAGGTGAGGTATAAAACCAATCCTTATAAAGATATTAGAGCATTCGTTTTAGGCGGTGTAAAATACAGCTTTGATGTGTCCAACAAGAACAGAGCGGTAGAAGCACAAAGCATCTTAAAAATAGCCCCTACTGATTTTGCCATTGAATTAGGCGGTGGATTACAGTTTTTCTTGCCATTTTTTATCTTTTCACCTGAGGTTAAATATAGTCATGGCCTCAATAATATACTGATTTATAACGGCCAGAAAGAAACCTCAAAGGTTTTGGATAAAGTATTCTCCAGAACATGGACAGTCTCTCTTCACTTCGAAGGGTAATTAGTGATCAGTGATCGGTAATCAGTAATAAGTAGTGGAATAATCCAATTTTATAGTTAGAGTTAGAGTTCCAAGGGTGGAGGAATTTTTGTTATAATAAACATTCGCATATTGGCGAAACTCACCTTCTCACCTTCTCACCTTCTCAATTTTATAAGTAATGAGGAATAAAGACTCAATTAGATTTCTGAAAGGTAACATCTCCTTTGTTCTCAAACGTCTGAATTTAGTAACTGATTACTAATGACTGACAACTGACAACTAGATTACTGAACACTGAGGACTAAATTACTGAGCACTGACTACTGACCACTGGATTACTGACCACTGGATTACTGACAACTGACCACTAATCTAATATTTAATCCGAGGATCTGTAAGTGCGTATAGAATGTCAACGATAATATTGATCATCACAAACATGACGCAAGTAAATATTACCGCTCCCAGCACAACTGGGATATCAAAATCCAGCAAAGCTTTAACTGTAACTGCGCCCAATCCTCTGAAATTAAATACATTTTCAACAAAAAATGCACCAGCAATCAGTGATGCAAACCAACCTGATATTCCAGTAATAATTGGATTTAATGCATTCTTCAGGACATGCAGATATGTGATGCTCGACTCAGCCAACCCCTTGGCTCTTGCAGTCCTTACATATGGCATACTCAGATTGTCCAGCATAGCTGATCTTGTGAGCTGAGTAACTATTGATACAGGCCTGAGCCCAAGTGCTAAAACAGGCAAAATAAGATTCTTTAAGATGATTACCTTATCTCCATTGTCATTTAACTCAAAAAGTGATCCAGTTAGGTTGAGCCCTGTAATTGGTCCCAACAAAAAAGCAAAAACTATTGCAAAAAATATAGCGGTAGCATAACTTGGCAAAGAATATCCTATTGTTGATATAAAAAGCGCGAACTGTTCAAGCCAACTTCCTTGTCTTACAGCAGACATGATGCCCAAGCTTATTCCCACCACAGCTGCAAAAATTATAGAAAGAAGCGCTAAAATAAGTGTAACCGGAATAGCTTCATACAGAATAGCACTGACAGCTCTGCCACTTTGATAGGATTCTCTCATATATGGCCATTTGACAAGAAGTACTTTATTGCCTATGCCTAATAGTTTAAATGAAGAATAGTTTGCGATGGCAATGTTGTCAGCTCCAAGAATATTGACCGGAGACAGATCTCTTAAGTAATAAAGTAATTGTTTGGATAGTGGCTGATCCAGACCCATCGACTTTCTTTTGCTTTCCACAGTTTTTGCATCAGACAATTGCCCAAAACTTAATCTAGCTGGGTCAACAGGTGACAAATAAATAATACTGGAAATGGTACAGACTACCGTGACAATTATTATAAAACCGTAAGCTATTTTTTTTATAATATATTGCCACATAATGAATTAGCTCTATTTTACATGTAGAAATATATCAATATACCTAGACCCAAAATTATCCGGTAAACTCCAAAGCTAACGAAGTTGTTTGTCTTGATAAATTTCATGAAGATTGAAATTACCAGATAAGCTACCAAGAAGGAAGCAACGAAACCAAAGGCTAGTAACAAAAATTGATGACTGTTAAATCCAATCGCATGTTTCAGTAAAAAATAGGCACTTGCTGCTCCAAGTGTTGGTATTGCTAAAAAAAACGAAAATTCGGCTGCAGTAACACGATCGAGCCCTAAGCTCATACCGCCAATAATACTACTAGCAGATCTTGATACTCCCGGAATCATTGCAAGACATTGGAATATGCCTATTCCAAATGCCTTTTTATAACTTAATTGAGCGACATTTCGAATTGAAGGCCTCGTAAATTGTTTTTCTATAAATAATAGAATTATTCCTCCAATGATCAACGAAACAGCTACCACCTTAGAATTAAGCAGCTTTTCTTCAATAAAATCCTTAAATAAGAAGCCCAGGATCAAAGCTGGAATAACGCCGATTATTGTCTTTATCCATATGTCTATGGTGTCTTTTTTCAGAGATTTATCCACTTCATCTATGATCCACAATTTTTTCCAAAAGTATATCAATACTGATCCAATCGCACCCACCTGGATAAACATATCAAAAGTTCTGGAAAACTTTTCATCAGAGAAAGTGGCAAACTCATTCACAAGAATAAGATGCCCTGTACTTGATACAGGCAAAAACTCTGTCAATCCTTCTACAATGCTAAGGATGAGCGCGACAAGCCATTCACTCATTGGGACTGTGGTTTGTGGATATGACTATTTCTTGTTTATGAAAATGGCATAGATCTCTATTACGATCCCAGCCAGTATTAAGAATGGAGCAAGCGTGATCCTTCTGAAACTATAAATAATATTAGGATCCCATGTGTTGGCATCAGGCATAGAACCACCTGACATCAGGATGAATCCTAACAACATTACTCCCATACCAATAAAGATCCATTTAAAGTTTTCCTTACTAAAAACAAGATCTTCTGTATTAATCACTCTTGCTGTCTTGGCTACAGTAACATCAGGTGATGTAGAAATTTTAGAAGCAGTCGGACGAAGCGGCTGATTGGGAGCCACGCTACCCTTTTTCTTTTGACTCATATATAATTATTAAAAATCCAAAGGTAAAGTTAGTCAGTAACATATCAAAACATGTCATCCTTTCTTAGACGAATATATCTGTTTACTATTAAAAAAGTAGATAATACTGTGATGAAAATACCTCCTAATACGATGATACCATAGAGCATCCCTGTAGATCTCCAATCGATAACATACTCAATATCAGGTATGTATGTGATCATGCCATAAATCACACCAGAAAGCAACAACAGTGAAACGATAGAACTTAAGAATCCGCATAAAATTCCTTTACCAAGGAAAGGTCGTTGGATGAATCCTTTCGAAGCACCTACCAGCTGCATATTCTTAATAAGAAAGCGGTTTGAATACATTGAAAGCTTAATCGTACTATGCATCACTGTCAGAGCAATGAGAAGAAACAAAATTGAAATACCCAATATTGCCCAACCAATCTTACTTAACATTACTGAGACTTTATCTACAAAAGTCTCTTGATAAAACACATTTGTCACACATGGAAATTTATCCATGATAGAACTTTTTACCGATTTAAGATTGGTAGAATCCAAGTAAGCTGATTTAACATTGAATACTACTACATCATTCAAAGGGTTGGACATTTCATCGAGAAGGAAGTCATCTCCCATTTCCTTTTTCATCAGGGTTAATGCTTCTTCTTTATTGACCAGATCTATAGTTGCCAGTTTAACAGCTGGTAGCAATTTGATAAATTCTATCAAAGAATCTGTCTCTTCCAAGGAAACTGAATCACGCAATTCTGTGATCACATTGACATTTTCCTTAAATGTATCTATTAATTTGTTGGTATGCAATGATAAAAATGCAACCAATCCCAGCAAAAAAAGGACAAGTGAGATACTTATAATTGAAAGGAAATAATTCGGTTTTGGCCGCGGAATAGAACTTGGAATTTTTCGAGCCATGCAGTTTTGTGCTTATTCAGTTAGTATTACCGTACATATATAGAGGGCAAATATATGATAATTATTTAATATTAGTAAATTATAAGTTTTTCAGTGCGTATAACAGATTGCACAAAGGGAAGAAGAAAAGACTTAGCTTATAAAGATTCCTCGCTTCGCTCGGAAAGACTTTAAGCAGATGGGATATGGGTATAAAATGGGGCGGCTGCTCCGCTCCATTGTATACCCCCTCTAAACAAAGGTTTTGTCATTCCGACTGAAGGGAGGAATCTGCCAAATAAAAGTCAACTACTTTATTCGTATCCATCTTTTTATAAATTATTTATTAAAATATATAACTTGTTGTGCAATTAGTTATACATACAGTTTTTCATTATAATCTTCAAAGTCGCTTATACTTATAGGAATTATTTAGTCGACTAATTTTTTGGAGTGCTATAACGAGCGGAAAGTCGTTTATCCATATTTATTTGGACACTTACGAAATTCCATTTGGTATTAGTCGCCATATCTAATAATCCAAGCTGCTGAAACTTCAAAGCTTCTTCCTGCCATTGGCCGATAGGCAATTGTTTCGTAAGAGGAGTCAAAGATATTATTAGCTTTTAGGCCAACATTGATCCTGCTCTCCTTTATCCTTACAGATCTTTTATAACCAATATCGAAAAGAGAATAAGAATTCAATTGATATGCCTTATCATTGTCAAAACTCGTAAATCGTTTGCCTACGTTCCTCCAAAATGCATAAAAATTGGAGTTCGACAGATAAACGGTTGCAGAAATACCTTGTTGAAAATTCGGAACATAGATCAACTTTTTTCCGACTATTGCTGGGCTGCCTAAATATATCTTATCAATTTTTGGGTCGGAAATATTTAAATTATAATTCACCTTAATATTAACATTTTCACGCAATCTGAACTTACGGTCCATATTAATATCCACCCCTTTCGATATAACCTTTTGTACATTAAATGGGCTCCAGAAATCGCCTGAAACAGGAATCCATGCTATCCAATTATCCACAGTATTATGAAATAATGAAGCAGAGATTAGGAATGAATTTCCGGATCCATTTGAATTGAAGTAATTGGTATTTAATTCGAAAGATGAAGACTCTTCTACAAGCAAATCCACATTACCGGACAATGGCCAATATCTGTCATTAAGTGTTGGCAATTGATGAGTCCTAGCATATGAAAGACTCATTTTAAAGTTTTTAGGAAATTTACCCTCAGTGTATAACCTGTAGGAAGGTGGAGGATTATAAAATGTGGTCAACTGCTTTTGAAACGAGCCTCCATAATTAATAAAATGGTCTTCACCATTATTGATTTCGATGGTCAGATTATGGTTAATCTCTTCAGGAACTTCAATTTCAGAACTTTGAATGTTGTAAAAAATATTATTGAAGTTCAACTTTATCTCATGATGAAGCAACCTGGTACTGCTGTTGATCGATAAGGGAAATGTATGGACAAAGTAAGATGCATGACCCTTCTCATTCTTTACAAAATAATACAACAATTCATCATAGCTATAGCCGGCATTCACGCTGATTTGAGAGAACTTGCCGAGTGCGCTGTCATAACTTAATCCTGCTTTGATGGCACGATCTTTCTGAAAGGCGGCTGGCCCTGAAGAAGTAATGGTCGGTGGCAAACTTCTTTTATTATCATTAAAAAGCAGATTAATATTCAATTGCGAAGCTTTTAGTTTGATCAGCATATTGTCTGATAGAGACCATTGTGAAGACTCCGCATCTTTCAACCGAACATATGGGCGTTTGTAATTCAGAACAGACCTGTATTTATAATTATTGTCTGCCTTTCCAGCTCCAAACCGCAAAATATTGACAAAACTTTTTTTACTGGTTTGCAAAGCAGCAGTTATATTATAGGTATTAAATGATCCTAATCTCAAATTTATTGAACTTTCATTCTTACTATTTACAAAAGATGGTTCTATCCATATACTACCTCCAGGTCCGGAAAGTCCACCCATGACTGGTATATTTGATTTAACAAAGGTTACTTTGGTGGAAGATGCATCAATATTGATCAGATTAAGATCCATAGTTCCATTTAGAGGACTATTTAACAAAAATCCATTCCAATATACTTTTGTTTGAGAAGCACCAAAACCTCTATTACTAGCCGTAGTTAATCCATTAGCAGAATATGATTTAAAATATACACCATCATTGGCCATCAAATCAGTCAACGGAGTCAATACGCCTATTTCATTTGAATCAGGCAGGTGTTTGATAATGAATACTGCATTTTGAATGGGTTGGTTAAAAGGGGCTGTAATCATAACCTCAGGCAAAATAATGCTATCGTTTTGGCCAATTGCAAACGATTTGAATAACAATAAAATAAAAAAAATTAAGTAATACCTTTTCAATGATTAGTGTTTTTCAAAACAAAATCAAAGATAGGTAAACCTTTTACATCAAAAGGGGTTTGCAATAGAGTAAGGCTCGTAAAGGAGGATAACATGCACATTAACTGCAAAAATATATTGCATAATTAGACATGAAACTTCAACTATGCCCATTGATTTTCATCTAATTATTAAAATAAAGTCTCGAAATTGCTCAAAAATTTTATTTTTGCGCTCAATTTAAGCTTTTAGAAAATTTTATTCATGAGATATAAACTATCGAACTTCAACTTTGAACTTCCCAAAAACAGAATTGCTCAGTTTCCATCAGAGCAACGAGAACTTTCAAAACTTATGGTTGTCCACAGGGACACCGGAAAAATAGAACATAAAGTATTTAAGGATATTTTAGAATATTTCGATTCAGGAGATGTCATGATAATGAATGATACCCGAGTTTTCCCGGCCAGACTTTATGGCAAAAAGGAAAAAACCGGAGCAATGATCGAGGTATTTTTATTGAGAGAGTTGAATAAAGAAATGAAACTGTGGGATGTTTTGGTAGATCCCGCCAGAAAGATCAGAGTTGGAAACAAGCTTTATTTCAATGATGCCAAGGGTAATGAAGTCCTGGTGGCTGAAGTAGTTGACAATACAACATCCAGAGGAAGGACTATAAGGTTCTTTTTTGACGGCACAACGGATGATTTCATGGGTATCCTTGACCAACTAGGCAATACTCCACTTCCAAAATACATAACTAGGACTGCTGATGAAAATGATAAAGATAGATATCAGACAGTATACGCTAAATCTACCGGTGCGGTAGCGGCCCCAACAGCCGGCCTGCATTTTAGCAAAGAATTATTAAAAAGATTTGAGATCAAGGGAATTAATTTTGCTGAACTTACCTTACATATCGGGCTAGGTACATTTCGGAGTATTGATGTAGAAGATTTGTCTAAACATAAGATGGAAGCAGAATACTTTAGAATCACTGACGAAACCGCGCAAATTGTAAATAAAGCTAAGTTGTCCCATAATAAGATATGTGCTGTAGGTACAACATCAATGAGATCAATTGAATCTGCCGTTTCGGCTGAAGGAATGCTGAAAGCAGCAGAAGGTTGGACCAATAAATTTATATTTCCTCCATATCCCTTCAATGTAGCGAATTGTATGCTAACAAATTTTCACCTTCCGAAATCAAGTCTGGTGATCATGGTTAGTGCCTTCGGCGGACATGATCTAATCATGGAGGCTTACCAGGAAGCTATTAAAAAAGAATACAATTTTTACTCCTATGGAGACGCGATGTTGATAATATAATCGTCTTAAAAAGAGTTAATTGAATCATAATCATTATAAAAAAATATTAAACCACAGTATATGTATTGGACATTAGAATTAGCTCACCATCTGGAAGATGCACCATGGCCTGCTACGCGCGATGAATTGATTGATTTTGCTATTCGATCAGGAGCCCCTTTGGAGGTTATTGAAAACCTTCAGGAGATGGAGGAAGAAGGTGAAATGTTTGAAGGCATTGACGATGTGTGGCCTGATTATCCAAGAAGAGATGACTTTTTATTCAACGAAGACGAATATTAAAACATTAAAAAAAATAAGCCGG